>Ga0126342_10014689_pt1:0-10000 | contig 13800 bp, 16 predicted proteins | sample Cyp1metagenome_FD_92528 | JGI IMG/M metagenome (GOLD analysis project Ga0126342, IMG submission 92528) | Coral microbial communities from Lord Howe Island, Old Settlement Bay, Australia - Cyphastrea 1 metagenome | ecosystem: Host-associated > Invertebrates > Cnidaria > Coral ...
CGCTGACTTTGTTGTATTATTCCTCTGTTTCCACCAAGATATCATCATTGATTCTATCATGGTCACGGTGCTGTGTTACAATGCTGTAGGTTACCGTTTTCTGTTTCTTGCCTATCTTGTGTGCTAAATCAAACTTGATTTCTATTGCCCTACCTGCTGTGTGCCTAACCTGTGGTTCATATCCTTCTGTTTTCATTTCATAAATTGCTTTGTTCAAATCATTGCCTTTTAAAACTAATCTGTATTCCTCTTCATCCTTTAAACTCATCACATCATCGATACCATCAATCATTTTGTATTCAAGAGGTTCTTCTCTGTGGTTGATGTAATAGTTGTTTCCAATCCTGAACTTGTAGGGTTCATCAACACTATCTTTCCTTTTAAGTGATTTCAGGTTATAGTTCAAAGTGTATATGTGGCTGTTCTTAATCAATACGTTGAAGGTTATGTAGCTATGGCAGTTGGAGTTTACAAGGTTATGTTTGTAAACCAAGTTGCTGTCAATATCATATAATATAATCTTGCTTGGATATTGAAATGTTGAAAAACTTTATCCATTTCATTGGCTGATGACTCTGCCACAGCCACTCAGCCGCTCTGCCAGAGTGGCTGGAGGAGCCACTCACCCACTCAGCCACTCTGCCAGAGTGGCTGGAGCAGCCACTCAGCCACTGCGTGGCTGGAGCAGCCACTCTCCAGCCACTCTGGCACTCAGGCACTCAAGCCACTCTGGCAGAGTGGCTGGAGGAGCCACTCAGCCACTCTGGCAGAGTGGCTGAGTGGAGCCACTGCAGCCACTCAGCCACTCTGCCAGAGTAGCTGGAGCAGCCACTCTCCAGCCACTCTGGCACTCAGGCACTCAGTGGCTGGAGCAGCCACTCAGCCACTCTGCCAGAGTGGCTGGGGTGAAAATTTCCACCATTGCGCGTTCAATCATAGGGATAGTATGAATAATAATAATAATAATAACAATAATGGTAATGATAATGAGAATGGTCATGGTAATTTAAAAAAAAATCATAATAATACTAATAATAATAACAATAATAACAATAATAATAGTAAAAGTAGTGATAATAATAAATAATAACAATAACAATAATAGTAATAATAATATTAATAATAGTAATAATAAAAATAGTAATATATAATAAGAATAATAATAATTATTATTATTCTTATAATAATTGTTTTAATGGTAATAATAATTATTATTATTATAAAAATCATTATAGCAATAATAATGAATCATAATAATAATAACAAAAGTAATAATAATACAAATAATGATAATAATAATAATAACAATAAAATAAAAGAATAAGATATTTATATATATACATGTATTTATTTATATGTATACATTATTTATTCTCATGTGTGTGTGTGCGTGTTTGTTTTTGAGGATGTGTTGAAACATGTCAAGACCACCAACTATAATGGAGAGCTTTGTTCAAACAGATACGATTGTAAATGGCGCAAATCCTTTGCTGACAGCGCCTTATAGGTGTTGGAAGGCCGTCCGTGGACGATTCCGCCCACCGGAAAATCCAGAGCCCTTAGTTCTTGAGATGAGATCGCTGGACGCTGGCACTGGCATACCCAGTGAGACCAGAGCAAGCAGCATGCAAAGTGGGCAAAGTGGCACTACGCTGTCAGCAAATGAGCTTCAGCGTACGAGGACCTTTGAGAAGGTCTTTGGAACAGACGCTCCTCACCTGGTTTATCATTTTCCAGCGCTGGCGTCAGACAGACCTGGCGCCATGGTGTTCCACACTTGTCCCTTTGCAGGAAAGTTTTGATCAAGGTGTTTCCTTGTTGGATTTGTTTAGCATGCGCGCATTGAAGCGTTTTATGTTCCAATGTGTTCCATGTTTCTTTATTTAAGCGAGGTTGTTCATGATCAAAAGACAGCTTGCATGTGAATTGTGCACTTTTCGGAGCAATGAAACGGGCCAACAAAATGACCAACTATGACCAACTGGCTGGTCCTCTCACACCATTGTCGGTATTCCCCCATCAACTCTGCAATGAATCGAACTTATGCCGCTCACAGATTGGCTCGCTCATCAATGCATTCGCTCATCGACTCGCTGATCTTTGCTTTTCAATTTGCCAATCAAGTCACTAGCCCATCAGACTGGGTAAATTATAACGACCTCACTGCGACCTCACTGGAATCATGGCTAATAAGGGAAATCATCCCCAAATGGCCTTAATTCAGGTTGGTGATTTATTATAATTTACCCAGATCAGATCACGAATCACATCACTACCTCACCAATCTAGCCACTAATATCCACTAACCACTTTGTTGTCCCCTTGATGAACTCTTCCGCCCCTTCATTTTCGCACCCAGCTATATATACAATTACCATCTCCATCCGCCCCCCCTCCACTGGCATACGATGTTGTGTAATTATGATATGTGTGTTGTGTTCAGCAATGTTCAGAAGATGATGCACACACACATATATATATATATATATATGTGTGTGTGTGTATGTGTGTGTGTGTTCCATGTTGTTTGCATTGCATGGACTGTACATAGAGGTTTTGCATGTCTTTGATGTTGTGTGCATTTATGTGTATTTGCATGTTTCTTGATGAACTCAAGCCATTTCGGGGGCCCGATCTTTGATCCGAGGTGTATGTGTGCTGTTCGTCGTTGCTATGGTCATTGGAGGTTTGAATATCGTGCCTTTCCAGACACATTAGTGAGTATAGTCTGAGCATTTCCTGTTTTTACTATGCTCTATTATATATGTCTCTATTGTCCACAGCTTGAATTTTCGGGATTGGGTTTGATTTCTGCAAACGTTCTTCGTCGACTTCACTTCGGGCTGAGGTTCCGCACTTGTATCGCGATGCTTTCGTGCCACAGGTGCTGGATGTGGATATCATTGGGGCCACAGGAAGTCGATGTTACAACAGTGGCTCAGCGGGGGGCATCCCATGGCCCACATTCCGGTGATGCTTGTGATGGTGATTTTGGGGCAACTCCAAGTGGAATGGGTGGCAAGTAGATTCAAGTTATTCAAGTATGGTGTTTTGACTCATTGATTTTGGTCCGACTTCTCTGGTAGATCTAGATGACTGACACCAGATTGAAGGCCTTTGGGTTGCTCACATTCAAAATGATATGATTGGATCACCTAAATGTGGCCGTCACCTGACCGCAGTCAACAAGCATCAGAAATTGCAGGGGAGCCCAGGTCCCAGCTTTGTAGAAGGTGTTGAATGCTGGATCGTTCCAGAGATGGGCAAGAAGGAAGCGGCTTGGCTGTGAAGTGTCAGTAGGAATGACCGGACAGGTATGTCATGAACTGTCATGAAGCATCCAAATTGTCATCATGGTTGAATTACTAGTTACTAGTCAAGGCACTAGCCGCTTATGCAATTCGTAGTCATGAGTCGGGAGAACCCATTTGTGGTTTACCTCTTGCTGTATTTGTTGTGATTTCAATCCGATGATGAGAGGCTAGCTAGACAAGTACAAACCCTTTGGATCCGATGCAATGCAAGTGTGTTTATTTGAACAACATCGGGAGTGTTGCTTCGTTACCAGCAGCTATAAGGCTGTAAGGCTCCGGGTACTGGCCGAGGTAACTTTGATCTGGAAGCCGGACCCCACGTTGGCGAGCACCTTCTACTTGTGCCCGCTGGATAATTGCAATCGGGCTGCCCCCATTCTGATCGAAAATCACCTGGGAAGAGCTCATGAGGCCATCGTGAAGATGGCCTTGAACTCAACGGCCTTTGGACAGCGCAGTTCTTTCCGCATGCGAGGCTTTTTCGAACGGACGGTTGGCATTGCAGTGGTCAGTCTCTCCCATCTTCTGGTGACAGTAGGAGATCACACCGAGGATGGCCTGCACACGGTGTTCCGCAGGGCCCAGATTTTTCAGGAATCAGATGGATCTCAGCGGCAAACTCAAGAAATCAACTTTCACCTTGCTGCAAACTGGAGACTCTTCCACTTGAAGGCTTCAGGTGCCACTCGGTTGGAAGTCCTTCACCACTCCGATGGGAAGGTGGATTTTTCCTGCAACTCTTTCATCATACTTTGAACTCATTTCATTAGTTTCAGGATTTCCTTTGACTCGACGTGTTTTTTCATCCCAATTAGGTTACGGCTGATGTTCCTCAATCATCCTCAATCATTCAATGGCCCAAAGCAGCCAGATTTCCGTGCTGGGTTTCTACTATCGACCAACTCTGCAAGCAAGACCATTCCATGTTTAATTGCCTGCGGCAAGCCCGCCGGCCATAGAGAGGTGGCCCCAAGGGAGTTTGATGTGGACTCTAGGTGGAAGCCGGAGAGAGAAGCAGAAGAGAAGAAGAAGAAGAAGAAGCAAAAGAAGAAGAAGAAGAAAAGAAAAAGGGGAAACGAAGACAGTGCCGTAAAACGGAAGCAGCTTGTGTAGCAAGTGCTTGCCGTAACAACCTATTGACCGGATACCAAATTCGACCGACCTCAGCAAAGTACTTGTAGCGCTAGGTACTATTATGTATGAGCTTCCGGCTTGACAGCAGACCGCTGCATGGAATGGAAGAGGACAAGGTGGGAGCGGAGAGAGGTTGCCCCAAGGGAGGTGGATGTGCACGCTAGGTGGAAGCCGGAGGGAGAAGCAGAAGAGAAGAGAAGAATAAGCAGAAGAAGAAGAAGAAGAGACGAAGACAAAGCAGTAGATCAGAAGCAGCTGGACTAGCAAGTGCTTACCTTAACAACCTATATATTGACCGCATACGAAATGAGTACCGGTCGATCAGTTCAGTACTGTGTAGGTCCTGTGACTAGTGTCGCTAGATACCGGCACTACCGGTTTAGTGGAACGCGTAGGGGCAGTAGTAGGAGTAAGAGAGTAGGATAGTAGCAGAGTAGGGTGGGAGTAGGAGCAGTACTAGTACTAGTAGAAGCAGAAGTAAAAGTTGATGAAGAAGTAAAAGACGTAAAAGAAGTAATAAAAGACGTAAAACAGTAAAGAAGTAAAAGAAGTACAAGAAGATACAAGAAGTAAAAGAAGTACAAGAAGTAAAAGAAGAAGGGGAAGGGGAAGGGGAAGGGGGAGGTGAGGGGGAAGGGAAGGAGGGAGGGAGCGGGGGGTGGGGAGGAGGGGGAGGGGGTGATATGGGGTGATTTCTCAGACAAAGCAAAACGCGTAGCACGTAGCAAGGGAACAAAGGAACAAGTACAAGCCAAGACTAGGAAAAGGAACAACGCCTTCCGATCAGACACGCCGGCAGGCCAGCGGATTCATATGAGCAGCGCTTCATATGTGTTTATGGATCACCCAGAGATCCTTAATTTTCGGGTCACCAACAGAGACGTCCCATTAGATCCCCAGCCTTCAAGGAGGCCACTTTACGACTTCTGGACAAACGTTTGCGGACCACTGAGATGAGAAGTTTGGGATGTGCTGATCCCATGTGTACCTGGGCATGGCATAGCCTTCATAGCTGTTCCTTCTTGTTCCTTTTTCTTCCCATCTTGGTATTGAAAAATAGGACCATCATGTAAAACCTAAAGGACCTACAGCCTTCCATGTTCATCCATCGAGCTGTCACTTTCTGGTAAACCCCAACCCATTAAGGCACGACTGCGGGAGCATCAAATGGTTTAGGACCTAGGATGCCGGGACGGGCATTGGGATGGCTTGGGTTTGCAGCCAGGATCTATGGCATACCCATGGGATCAACATGGTCAGAGCCAGGGATGGCTATGACGTTTTTAACCCTTTGATGAGCAAGCTGAAAGCTGAGGTGGAGACAACTATTGTTCGCTGAGATGTTATCGATTGGATCCCATGGTGTGCAAAGGTTCCTGCGATATCTACCTGGACATCACACTCCAGCCACGACTGAAGGCCAGAGCGCCGACTTTGAGCCCTGAAGATGAGCATGGTCCTAGGCTCACCCAGTTCACTGGCAAGAAATCGTGGGAAGTGACTGGCGGTTTGAACTTGACTGCCATGATTTTCGGTGACGACATTAAGTTCGCCAACCAGTAGTGGTTTACTGTACCCTCTGGCAATTTCACATAGCTATGGTAAATCACCATGTCTTAGGATAGATCATCTATAGATGGACCATTCTCATCCATTCTCCATATGTACCCAGGTGAAATCTGGTCAAATTACAGGAGGGTCTTCGGTAGCTGGTTAGATAACCGGGTTCAATGATGAAATGCATTGGATGCCGCTGAGGCAAATTGGCGTCAAGATTCGGGATTTGGACGGTTACTATTTGCAAGCATTGTTGGACAAGCAAAATCAGGTGGAGCGCCACATGCAAGGAAGCACCCCGAGTCTTCTGAATCTTGCATTGGAGCGGCGGAATCAGCTGCTGGAAAAAGCCTTTGAGGAATCCAAAGTTGGCCATGGCAAAGGTCCGTGGACCAAGAGGCTCTTGCTGATTGGCTTGACAGGTGCAGGCAAATCCTCGGCATGTTTCTTTCTGCTGAATCAATCCAGCCGCTAGGACCAATTCAAACACAGTTTCTGCCATGCAGATGAACCATAAAACCCACCGTGAATAAGCCATGCTTCAATAGTCCTAGTCCTGCAAATCAGTGAATGAACCATTCCACACCTCTCAGATCTCAAAGCCCATACTGCAAGAGTCCCAGGATTTTACGATACTCCCTGGCATACAAAACTTCAAGGTCAGAGGAGGTTTCTAAATATGCACTTATTGTATTGTTTGTTAGTGTTCCCCTTGAATTCCCAAACCCCACCACGAATCCCGTCATACATACTTGGGAAAAGCATATATATATATATGTATATATATATATATGTGTGTGTGTGTAATATATGCATGTGTATATATATATATGTGTGTGTGTGTATGTATATATATATATATATATGTATGTATGCATGTAATGTAATGTAACGTAATGCAATGAAATGTAATTAATGACATGAAGTGTAATGAAATGTAATGCATTGAAATGTAATGAAATGTAACGTACTGTAATGTAATGAAATGTGATGTAATGTAATGAAAAGAAATGTAATGAAATGTAATGTAATGAAAAGAAATGTAATGAAAAGAAATGTAATGTAATGAAATGTAATGTAGTAATATACTGTAATGTATGTATGGAATTATGTATATCCATTTAAGTGCCCAGTCTTCGTTTGAGGCTGCAAGTTCTCCAACAGTGCGGAGTCTCACACGAAGCAGGTCATCGAAGTGACCGGACAGGCTTTTGGGGATCCCCGAGCCACGATGCCGCGACTGAAGATCTTCGATATCCCTGGCTTTGCGGATACCAAGGGCACTGAGTCGGACCAAAAGCAATGGGAAGATACGGTCACACAGCTCCGAAACCAGACTGGTGAGGATCTTTTGCTGGAGACTAGCGTTCAACTGGTATCTTTTTTTTGTTGGCCCTTTGTAGATTTGTGTAAAGGATTGTAAATTATACGGATCTAACTGCAAGAATTTTGGGATGTGAGTAGAAAAAACGGGTGTTAGCCCGCACGATTGCCCTAAAGTCCTGCACGTTTTAATCAAATGCTGCTGAGTCGTTTGCATGGAGGATGGGATTCTTTGGGTTGTCAACGGCGCCATCCGCAGACAACTGGACCTTCGACGGCAAATGTTACGACAATATCGACGCACTTTTGGACCTGCTTTCTACGACCACCTGCGAATCATCATAAATTTTCTGCCCATGCAGCCTGGTTCCGCCAAGTCTGGAACGTATGGGATTGTATGGGTGGTGTGGTGGGGCAAATCCCCTGAGAAGCCCTGGCAAAAAAAAGTTGGTGGGCCTTGATTTTCGTATAGATATTAGCAATATAATTCATAACTGTAGTCCCTTGGACCTGTTCCTTCGCTGTTGTGCCAAGGACTGTGATTGCGTCCATCTCAAACATAGTTGTTCCAATCGTTGATGGGTAAACGATGGCTACAAGCTAGAAGGACTAGAAAAGGGGAAAAAGATGAAACAAGTGGGATCTTGGGAGCAACCCATGATTTTATGTCATCAGGATTGACCATCTGTCGACAGATGACCTATTGAAGAAATGGATGTCCGAATTTCGCAGCTTCATGCTGAAGGAGGAAAAGGATTTGCTCGGAAAGGACTGGGAACCCTTGATGCTTGGCTGCGACAGCCACGGGAAACTGAACGGTACTTGAAACAACGATGGAAAATTATCCGCTGGAAGCTGTTTTTGGGCACTTGTGCCATAGTGTCAAACAGACGTGTATATCGTGTATGTTTGCAGATAAGTATGTTGTGTTCACGTATTCAATAAATTGTGCCCTGTACATGACACATGTGCTCTCTTTGGCCATGTGCGCAGCTTTTTTCAGACATTCCCCTTCAACAGGAAAGCCAGAGTAGAGAAGGCCATTGAGAAGAAACTGTCCATCCATGTGGTGAACCTGAATCCTATGTCCCCTGGCTGCAGCCTGTTTCTGTCAAAGGATTCACAGGGGATGGCCCATTGAAGGTGGCAAGATGCAGTAGGTTCCTTTTTCAACTGCTTGGAAGCACGCCAGAAATTTGGACAACAGAAGGTGGTTGAACCCAAAATTGCGGGAGCAAATCCATGTTTATGCAATGCTGCTGAACAAGTCTAATCAGAGACTGCTTTCTGTTTCCACTGATGTTTGAGGTACTTGGCCACTCAACGGCTGAGCGTTCCACTGTCAGCACCATTGGTGCAAGAAATGCCTCCCTTCAGTTCCCCTGTCAACTTGCCAGATCTCCTGAAACTGGTGCAGGATGCGCAAGTGGAATTCCGGGCAGGGATGCTTGACGATGAATTGATAAAGGCATTCAGCATTCCAAAGGGCCCGATGTGAATGGCTTTGCTCATCTTAGCTCATTTGATCATGGTGTTGTGCCACCTTCCCATCATGACATGTCATGACATAAACAAGCCCAGACTTCATCAGCTTTCCATCAGGCTCTCATCAGATTTCCAGGTGTTCATTTCCCATTTCCCATCCAGATCAGCAATAATAAATGGGCCTTTTACGGCCTTTACTCCCATCCAGTTCCCAGTCATTTCTTATCTTCCCATATCTTCCCATCCAAAATGCACCTCTGTGCCTGGAGGATCTACGGGACCAGGCCCATCCACCTATGAACCTCTCAGCTGGCTACGTTCGCCTCGGGGTTGGCGAAGTCAATGCTTCGGCCTCGCGCCTGGAGCTGAGGGTTCCACCCAACGGCAGTACGGTGGTCGAGGTGGATTTTCGCTGGGGGAAAAACACGAATGAATCAAAAAGCAATGCTGTCACTGAGCCGGTTCAAAATTTGGAACTGACTCATGCTGATTGTTGGTTTTTTGCATTCATGATCATTAATTAATATTGATTTTGCCATGTAGTAGTCCCATTTGATTCATATTTTGACTGGTTTTTGCGGCTGACCCACATCACCCATCGTGGCTGGAGGCAACGATCGTGGGACGCTTCCTGGGCTCGGGTGATGGGCTTTTAGCTCAGCCAGGTGACAAGGACTGTGGTTCTGCGGCCAGCGAGTCGTATTTTCTTCAACGGGACGGCAATGATGGTAGGGACGGTCCCGACCAGACTCACCACACCTTCAGGGTGAATCTTCCTAGTGAGGTGGGGGGTAGCCGAACTTTCCGAACTTTGGAGGGTTGCTGTTTTTGTTCAAATATGCTGAAAAAAGCGGTCAGCGCCTGGCCCAGAAGGTGCTGGCATGGGAATCGGTGAAGTTCTGCTTTTGCGAAGCGCCGGGGTGTGACCAGATCAGTCGGCATTGGCAAGATGCTGGGACAATGCCCTTCATTCTGGGCGCAGGCACCGGGAATCTTGCAGAGTTCTGTGGCAGGTGCTTGCTTCATTCCAACGAGGTGGGTGCGACCAAATCTCATCAGGCTTGAGGCTCTCCAGATGAAGATGTTAAAACAAATGGTTGAAAAGAAGTGGTTGTGGCCTAGCGAAACACTGTGCAAATGCGAAGGTGCAGATGCAGGATGATGCAGGTATAGGCAGCCAATACCAA
>Ga0126342_10014690_pt1 | contig 13800 bp, 11 predicted proteins | sample Cyp1metagenome_FD_92528 | JGI IMG/M metagenome (GOLD analysis project Ga0126342, IMG submission 92528) | Coral microbial communities from Lord Howe Island, Old Settlement Bay, Australia - Cyphastrea 1 metagenome | ecosystem: Host-associated > Invertebrates > Cnidaria > Coral ...
ATAGATAGATAGATATAGATAGATAGATAGATATAGATAGATAGATAGATAGATAGATATAGATAGATAGATAGATAGATATAGATAGATAGATAGATAGATAGATAGAGATAGATAGATAGATAGATAGATAGAGATAGATAGAGATAGATAGATAGATAGATAGATAGATAGATACATAGATAGATAGAGATAGATAGATAGATAGATAGATAGAGATAGATAGAGATAGATAGATAGATAGATAGAGATAGATAGAGATAGATAGATAGATAGATAGATAGATATATATATATATATGTATAATATTGTAATAGTGGCACTGTTTTAAGGTGGTGGCCTTGCTGGGGGCTATGGATCATTCTGCCTCTTTGGTGCCTCAGATTTGGTCAGATTTACAGCCACCATCAGCCACCCGAGGCGTAGGAGGTGCGCGTAGGAGGTACGCCTTATGTGTGCCAAGGCACAGGATCCTCAGTTGCTGCAAGTGACTCAACACTTCACCAAGTGCTGCCAAGCAGTTGAGACCTCAGTGACTTCCAGCTGCTGCCATTCCTTCATGACCTGGGTTGCTGGGTTGCATTGTGTTGGACTAGGCTGTTTATGCAGCATTCCGCAGCGGCAAAGGATTGGGATGCGACATCAAATACAGTTACCGATACGACGTGCAGCAGTGGCTTTTGGTCCTCTACCATTCATTCACTGCATCCCATGGATTTCTACCAGTAGGGTTGGTGATTTGAAAGATCTTAAGTTGTCCTCAAGTCTTACGCATGATGATCCCTCGAGATGCGACCTTGGGGCAGTATAGGCTAAGGATGGCTGGGTTATATTTTCGTATTTTTAGCTGGATTGCAGCTGGCAGGAACCAGGGACATGGCAGGCCCTGAGGGGCAGACCACAGAGCAATTTGTGAATTGGGCCAGGGCCTGAACCATGACTGCACCAGAGGGGTTCCCAGTGACTACAATGACATACAATGACATACAATAACAATGAGGTGGCCGAAGAGCTTGGCAGGCGCAGTACATCGCAGTACATTCGACTGGGTTTTGGTTGTCTCAGCCTGACTTCGCACGGTTCCAGGCGACTAGAATCCGCAGATGGGTCTCGCCCCCGGTGGATTATTTTTGCAGTGTGCCAGTTGCAGTCGTCGTGCAGCTGTCGTCATGAGGGCAAAGCTCGCGGACATAGTGGAAGAAGAAACTGCCAGATACCAAGTGAGAGTAATCTGAAGGCTCACTCGGTGAGACATTTCCCATGCAATTTGACCTGGGTTCAAGCAAACGTTTGTACCTAATCTTCCGGTTTCGATTTGCAGCAGCAAAAGAAGTCATTTGGGAATGTGCTTCAGAACTGGGCAGCAGACATTGAGCACATTCCCCCATTGGCCAATGTTTCTCAGTAATCCTTCACTCCTTCCTTGATTTACTAGCAGTTACTAGCTCTTGTAGCGATCACAAGTCAGCAGAATCCCCTCGGAGCACTTGTCCAGGCCAAACCAGTTGTGAAAGTGTCACGGAAGCTGCCTGGCCATGCGTTGCATGGGGTGGGTGGGTGATTTGTGTAGGTCCCAGTGTAGGTCCAAGCTGGGCACCCAAAATGTTCAATGGTGGAAGGGCCACAAACGCCCAAAAGCAACAAACGCGGAGTGTTTTCCTTTTGTCTGTTTTTTTTTTGACTCACGGCATCCCAGAACCACACTGCTAGCTACATGGCCAGATGATCACGGCAGCTATCGCCCACTATTTTCCAGCTAAGGTTCAGAAGAAACTACAAGGTCGATGAAGGAAAAATGCAGGCTATGTTTGCCCGCAAAGACCTCAGCCATCAAACATCAAACCGTGAACAGATACTGCCTTGGCTGCCTTGGAGGTAGTTGGATTAGTTGGCTCATCGCTACCATTCTGCACGTTTTGGCATGTGAGGTTTTGACACGGACGGCAATGGCAAGATCGACTTCGAGGTGGGAGGATTTCTGGCAGCGTTGAGAAAGTGATCAATAATTATTGCACTTGGTCACCATAAGATGCATGATTCTATATTCCTATATATTAGTATATATATATATATATATTCCTATACATTATAATACATTATATATATATATGTATATATATACATTACTAGATTATATTACTTAATACCGTGCTTCCAGATGGCTTGCCATGACATTTTGCGAGGAATTTGTTGAGCTGGCCCTGGAACTGGGTATCGCCCCACTGGAGGCAGGGACGCCGACGCTGGATGCGCAGTGAGTTGGGCTGATGGCGATGCCAGGACGAAGCCATCATCGCAGAGATGGAACACCAGGAGCACAAGGCGGAAGCGTTTTTTGTTGAGATGTGTTGATCATCAGTGGTTTCTTAGATTTCAACTGATTTCTATATATATATATGATCTGATTTTACAATACGTGATGCTTTAAATGTTCAGATTCAAAATGATCATAAAATGATCGAATGATGTAATGATCTACTTTAAAACGCGGACCTGGTAGATGTTTTTGTCCTGCCGTTTCCTGACCTTGAGGCGGACCTGGAAGCTGCTCGAGGCCGAGTACGTGCAGCCGCCCCGTCTTTCAACGGGATGGGCGCAGTGTGGCGCAGTGTGGCGGAGTATGGCGGATGGGGTTCGACCCGCTTCGACCCGCTTTGACCCGCTTTGACCCGCCAGGACGGTGGGCATCCATCGAAGAGCCCAGATTAATTTAGCAGGCTCTATGTTGTCCACTCGGAGAAATGGAAAACGCACTCCACTGTGTTTTGGTTGGATCAGTATCTTTAAATGGGCCTGTGAATTGGTTTCAGCATGTTTCAGCATTGCCTGGGTAGGGCGGCTTGAATCCCTTCCCTGCTTTAATGCGGTGTTCTCAGCACAATGAGGTTCATAAGCTTCCATGATCCGTGCCCTGTTGAATTTTGCCTAGCCAGTTGCACTCCGAGGTCTTAATCAACAAGAGCCAAGATGTTTTGCTAAGGTCAATTGTCACATTTGATTGTGTCAGCCGTGTTGTTGCAGCAATTTCCTGTGGTTGATCTTGCGGCTATATTTGTCAAAGCATGTCAAAGCACAGCGAGCCATGCATTGCGAAGTTGCTCGTCCAGGTACATGTTGGTTGCCATGGCCATGGCCAGACTTAAAAGGCTGGACAACATTTGACAACCATGTAACACGCATTCTCAGCTTCTGCAGGGACCTGCCTCTACTGAAGAGAAGAGTTGTGGAGTCCTGGTGCTTATTGTTCCTGGCTTGTCGGAAAGGAACTGGAGATGATGTAAGAGTGTGGGATAGTCCAAGAGAGTCGGTAGACTACAGTGATTACAGTCTTATAAGGTCCCTAGGATCTCTACACATAAATAATCATAAATTTACATAAATATATATATGTATATGCAAACTCTGATGATTTCCGACAAGAGCGGGGCCATGTATATAGCTGGCAACAGCGAAGCATGCGCCTAGCTGCATCATTTTCCGGGTCTGGAGGACCCTGGATGTGTAGATCTTCGGCATTCATTTGCCTGCAGCCTATTGTTTGTAGAGGCCGTTTGCCAGGAACTTTGTTCAGAATGGCTGCTCATATGGATGCTGACCTACTTGTGCAAAGTGGCAGAAACTGCCTTAGACAAAAAAGCAAACACGAATGCTCACACCGGCAAACCGCCTGCCGTTGCAACTTGAAGGACTTTCTTGCAACCAACGGAAGAAGGACTTCTGCTGGGACGTTTGAGAGAACCTTGAGGATCTTGAGGATCTTGAGGCTTTTCGGAACAAGGCACTTCGGCCCTGAATCCCATATGAGCGCAATAGCCAATCCATCCAATCCGCAACTAGATTGCTGACCTTTATTAAGCATGACATGAGAGAAAACCCAGCCTCATCAGCCTCTGACTCTAAATGGTCGAAGCACGGAAGATTTCCCCAGCATGGCCTATCACCAAGTTAGGAAAGGATTGCCCAAGCATGTCCAAGCAGAGTCTAGCAGAAAGTGTCAAGAGAGGAGGAAGACACACAGAATCGCAACGGATGCGTTTGAAGATTCTTTCATTCATGTCCATGGCATGGTTTCCAGTAGCCAGAGTCGTCGCGTCCCAAGCTTCTTGCGTGCCCCAGTTCGGCGCAAGATTGTGCACTTTGGGGTATGGCCGCATGGCCATAGAATTTTGGTGGGGATCATCTTGGAAGATTTGGAAGCATCACGAGGTCGGAAGCGCAGACGACCTTGCGCAAGCAGCCCGACACTGAGCCGTCCTGTGGAGATGGGTCCAGTATGTTCTAGTAATTCTAGTAGCGTATCAAATGTTTGGAACTCTCAACAGTATTGGGACAAGAATCCTCCGACATTCGACATGCACAAGAAATACAGATTCGACTGGGACCTGGGACCTTCCATTGTGCACTTGGCAGATTCTGAGGTGCAAGCGGCGAGGAAAAAAAGAAGAGGTAGGGCGCTAGGTTTTGATCCTCGAGGCAGCATTTTTCATCATTTTTGATCATTTTGATATAGTCATGATAAGTGTCATGATATGTCGGTCTAGTTTTTATTTCAGGATTCTGCTTGATTTCATTTTGCCAACCAGAGCTGGCTCCCCATCATCAACAGAAATCGTATCCCGAAGCAGTGACGCGACCTAGCGGAAAAGGATCGCTCCAAGTGACATCTTTGAGGCACCATCGTGTAAAGCATCGCTCCCACAAGAGTGGGGTGCCTCAAGACCTTGCCAAAGAGCGCATGCCTTGATGTCATGATGTTGATGATGTGTTGAGGGATCACAGATGATCACAGTGATCCGCCCAAAACAAAACATGCAGGTGGTTAGGCCCGGTTAGGCTTGGGACTTTCTGGTTCCCTCCCGAGGGCGGTTTGTCGTACCGGCTTACCTTATAGCATCATGTTGAAACACATTGAAAGCACAATTATCATGACTACTGTGCTCAGTAGAGGATGCGCTCTGAAGCTCTGGGGTTTTGTGATTGATGTTGATTGATATTTAGATATGTTTAGATATGTTTAGATATGTTTAGATATGTTTAGATATGTTTAGATGGGTCAAAGTCAACATGCCTATCTCACTTTGTGGCACTCTGTGGCCACCAGCTGAAGTTCTGCGATCCTCCACGATCTCCATGGCCAAATTGACTCCTTCAAGACCTTTGAACTCAGTGATAAAATGTGATAAATAAATATAAATAAGAACCATCTCAAACTATCTCAAGCCCTTCGAACCACGGATAGCAAATGATAGCAATCTGAATCGCAAGATCGTGCCGATCAGAGTATCACTGCGGAATGGTGGTGCAACACCAGTCCAATAGTTGCAGGATGTTGCAGGTTTGTGGGCATGGTCCCCCAGGTCTCAACACTAGACCCATCTAGACCCCCACCCGTGCCACACCCAACACTTTTCCACATAAATTTTGAGGATTGGCCCGGTTGCTGCCGGTTGCTTTCCGCTGCTGATGCTTTGATATGCTTTGTGGCCATGTTGCGTTGCATTTGGCGTTTGGCGTGTGTGGCCTGGAGTTTCCTCCCGGTGCTGGCTCGCTGGAGCGAAGATCGAGCGCGTGCATGGACGGGTGCATGGCGGGTCGGGGCTTCTTGGAAACGAAGAGAGGATGGACCAAAAGCCTTGGAGGTCAATATATATATATATATATGTCACTATCACTGTTCATTTGGATCATTTGGAGATCCTGGAGACTAGGGTAGTCCCGGGCCGGATCATGAAGCTTGACCATCTTGACCTGTGGTGAGCCGAGGCCAATTATCTACCCTCAAATTGTGGCAACGTGTTGGAACTTTTTGATTCGAAGAATTTTGATTTGTCACTTCTGGTGGCAGAGCGTGAGCTTCATGTTGCTCGACTCCTGGCAGAGAAACCAGCTGGGGGAACTTCATTAGCGTTCTTTCAGCGAATATCAATGCCAATCAGCATCAACATCATTGCAATAAGGTGTGCATTTCAGGTAAGATATGCAACATTATGCAACGCGCATTTATGCAACGCACATTGTTACATATTGTTACAATACTTAGTGTTTGGGTTTTAATATGTTTTAATGGGTTTCATATCTCATGAATGTTTGATCTGTTTGATCTGTCAGAGGGTTTCCGCGAGCCCAGGAGGTGCCGGTTTCACGGCCTTGAGGATCTTCCTTCACGAGGAGTTGTTCTTCCGTGAGGAGTTGGAGTTTTTGGCGAAGATCAGCAGATTGCTGGACATGTTTCAACGTCATGACATGTCGGTGATGCTGGTTCTCTTTGATGCCTGTTGGAGACCGGACCTGCCAGAGGAAGATCCTTATATCCCTGGGGTGCACAACAGTGCCTGGCTGCAATGTCCAAGTCATGATGTGCTGAGGGCTTTTGGTCATGGTGAAAGCTGGGCCTTTCAACGTTTGGAGCGTTACGTCACTGGAGTGGTGACCCGTTTTGCCAAAGACCCACGGGTTGCCGTGTGGGACATCTACAATGAACCCACCCAACGGCAGAGCGAACATCTCATCATGCCCAGATTGAACGCCATGCACGGTCGGGAGATGAGCGAATATCCGGAGCACTGGCTCTTGGACGGGCCAAAGTTGCAGATCGTCATGCAGTTGTTGGACAAGGCCTCATTGAAAGCCCAACGGCATCTTTCAAAACGGAAGGCAACAGGCAACATGCAACATTTCTTTCTATGTAGTCTGTACTTGTAGGGTCTATAAACGTTTTATATCAGTTTATATGCTTTTCTAATCTTTTCTAGGTTTTGAGCGAATCTGTTTCAAAGCAGTACGTCTACCAGCCACCTCACTATTGCCTGGTGAGGCATTTGAATGGGCTCGCATGGCTGGGCCCATGCAGCCCCTCACCACTGCAGTTTGGGAGTTCCCAACTGCAGATGACGACGACGAAGTGAAGCGTTTCAAGGACAGCAGCAGACGTTTCCGAACGTTTCCAACTGCTGGGGCGATGTGACGCCAGGAGCAGCTGAACCAGAAGCTGGTGGATTTGAGTGATGTGCCGTCTTTACATTGTTCCTCGGAGATGTGACAGATGTGCTGGCTGTTTGGCTTGCAGCTTCAGTAGTGAATTCTTGGCAGTGAAAGGTGTTAAGACCTGTTAAGAGGCTGTCGGGATTGCGTTTGCGCCTTTTTCCTTTGTTGTCATATACCGTAATGTATATCACATCCTTTACGACCTCCAGATTCACCTGTTTTTCCGTCTTGGTCCAACATATATATTTACAGAACATTGACATTAACATACATTAGTGTACATTGATGCACGTGGTACACACGCATACAGCATGATGATATCATGATGATTTGTTAGGCCCGTTAGGCCCGTTAGGCTATTGTACTCCAGAGCAGCTTGAAGAGCGGTTGCTTGACCTGGCGAAGCTTCAGAGAGGCCCGGCCTTGGTGACCGTGGCTCGACCGGTGAAACTGGAAATGACATCCTGTTGCAAACAACTGTTAACAGACTCTTAACAGACTGTTAACATTGATGGATTATGTTGATTCATGTTGATTGGGAAGTGGAATTGATTCTTTTGAAGTGCAGTCTGCTAGAGCTGTAGACTGTACTATCCATACGTCTCACAAGGCGCTGACACCCGAGGAATTCATGGCGCGACCATTGGACTCCACCTTGACCAACAGCCTGCCAGTCCTGAAGCAACACGGTGCGTGGGGCTACACTTGGGGCCTGTTCCAAGGCAGATCCAATACCCACGTGCCGTGGAACACCTGGCTAGAAACGGAGCCTTAGATGCAATGTGCATTGAAAATTGAAACATATCGTATACATATCGTCTATGTCTACAAACAGAAAAGACTTCAAGCATCTTCAAGCCACGTCCGGGCCAAGTGTAATATATCTAGCATGTGCAGCATACATATCCACACACGCATAAACAATATAAAAAATATACGCATATAATCGTATATACAGATACATAACTACTGTATATATACAGACTATACAAATAATGATTTCCGCTTTCTATTTGGCAGGCTCTTAAGTTTTTGCTTGCTGCAGGGTCGCCTCGGCCTGTACCCTCAGGACTTTGGCAAGGATGATCCGTGGTTTCACGACGTTTTCCATCCAAACGGCACAGCGTACGATCCAGAAGAAGTGAAGAGCGTGTGGTGGCACACCACTGGAAGTGCCTTGCGCGTCTAAAAGGGACGCTGGCCCAAAGTATTGGCCGTAGTTAAGGTATGTTTAGTATGTCTACCTGTGCTTTTCAACCCCCCAGTTCGAAGAGATGGCAAAAAAAACCGTTGTTAATGGTTATGCACGGCTACCCAGCTCTGTATACAGTTTAAGTTTAAATGCGTTTTCTGCGGCCTATTTCCCAGGGTTATGGGAGGCCTAGCCTGAGGCAATGCCAAAAGACAACCTTCAAGCGCCTCGAGTGAGCACCGGAATGCGCAGCAAGCTTATTGCCCCCGAAGGTGAATGGTACCACACCGAGGCTTCGAAAATGGAAGACGTTAGGTCCGTTAGGTCCGTAGAATTGGAGGACACCCGGTGGGTCTGAGGTCGCCTGAGAGCAAAGGTTCGTCACTTTGCGAGGCCCACACTGGTCAGTGGCAATGCATTGAAAGGTGAATACATTTACAGACCGCTTGGCCACACTCATTGATGAAACATTTGCCTGCATATGCTTTCAAAGTGCGGTGTTTGATTGGCCGGAGGCCGGTGTTGCATCGCCCTCTGCCTCGCCTAGCACTTGGAGTATGAGATAACAAGAACTCCGGGAGGCGTTTTCTCTGGGTTATGCTGGGAGCCAGTGAGGTCATTCGATCATGACTTGGCCCATAGTGAATAACCGTAGGACCTGAGACCTGACACATTGATACAAATTGACAATGCCAGCGGCATGCAGTTCCAAGCATTCCACCCACGTGGCTTGCTCCAGCCTCAGCGCTTTCCACAAGTCTTTCATGATGCTGAGGCCCTGTTCAATTGGGCCATTGTCCCCAGCATCCTTTTCACCAGGCGATGGGCTTGGTTGAGCTAGGCCAGAGATTTCACAGGCTATAGCGGGCACCGGCCACATTTCGCCCGCAGGTGAGGAAGACGTGGTGGCACCAGAGGAGACTGAGGCCTTGGAGATCGCGCACGATGAGGCGATGGGGCCGAGATCAGCTGCAGATCAGCTGCAGATCAGCTGCTGTGGCTGCGGCTGTGGCGATTTTGGGCAGGAAGACGAGGTGCAGATTGTTCAAACCCCGAGGCCGCCTAGGCTTGTGCCAGAAGCTCAGAATTGTCCCAGGATGTCCCAGGTTTGTCAGTGGCAGCGGTAAGACTCCTTGGCCACCCCGAGGGATCCTGTGTAAACAAGATGATCAAGATTCTAAGATGATCGGAAAACTAGCACTACAAGAGCACATGAGATACATTGAGTCATTGAGACAACTACTAAGAGGGCAGTTGTTGCCTCATGCCTGATGCTGTGTGGATCAAAGACTGCTCGCAGCTGCGGCAAGGTCCGCCAAAGGTGGACCAGGCTGCTCTTGTTAGTGTTATCATCACCGTAGCCCACCACAAAACCACAACATACTACAATCCATAAAACAGCAAAAGCGGACTTGGCTTTTGCGCCTACCAGGGTATGCATATGTTTATATTTCCGTGATATTGCATGCAGACTTGCGCTGGCAGAGAGACAGAGAGAGAGAGGTAGACACACACACACATATATATATATATATATATATATAAATAATTTATTTATTTATTTATTTATTTATTTGTTTATTCATTTGTTTATTTATTTACATATACATATACATATATAATCATATATACATAATTACACACACACACATATATATATATATATTACATATACATATATATATATATATTTATAAATTACATGCACATAATTACACATCATACCACCAGTGAACCCAGATATCTTGCGCATTCACCATCCATTTCATGAAGCCCTTATCATATTCGCAGATGTAGATGGCATCGCGTGCCCCATGCATTGGGATCCTGTGGTGCCGGGACGCTGATGAGGAAGACGCCCAGGACAGGCACTGAACAATGGGAGAAGATGCCCCAATATCCCAGCCTTCATCAACATCCCGTTCTCCAGGACCCGTGCCCAGACAGACGATGGTGCCTACACGATGCACCTTGCCTGTGAACATCGCATCTTTTAAAGCGACAAGCTGCGACAACCAAGGCTGCTGCCAGTTGGAGCACCTTCCCCACCTCCTGAGCCCGATGCAGGTGTGGAGCCGGATGGAGCCGGAGAATCTTGAGACTCTTGAATGTCTGGGCCATTCTGGGCTCAACCCGGAAACCATTCGAAACCGCTACTTTGAAACATATTGAAACATATTGAAACCACTTCCCTTGAAAGCGCTCTGTTTGCCAGGTCGATTAGCCAGAGGCCGAGTGCAAAAAGGCAGAATTGCGAAAAGTGATGGCCTTTCAAGGAGCGATGGCTTCCAGTCTGGCCCTCGGGTCAGGACAACAGATCACTAAAGATAACTAGTAGCTCAGGATGCTCACGCCCAGTCGGAGACTCTGTCAATGAAACAAACATCTCCGTCTACGGAGAGCTACCTGAGCTAAGAAAGAAGTGCTAGGCTGCTAGGGACAGAGTGTGCGAGTCAATCTAACTAAACTACACTAAGCTCAACTGGCAGTCAACATACAGTGTATACAGTAGTCGCATTCAATGATGCTTGAAAGGTTTTATTGCACCCAAAATCTGCAAATTCGTGGTGCTTCCTTCAGATATATTTTGTTGCAGCCTCTGTTGCGACGCGTCGGCACAACGCATATGTAGATTGGCTATGGCGTTCCACTGGTCCACGCATCCCATGTCCAGAGATTCCTCAGTTCGAGGTCGAAAAAAGGCGATTTTACAGGGTCTCCAATCTTTGAAGTCAAGTCCGCCGTGCCTTTGGATGACGTCACTCTGTTGCAGTGGGGAGGTTGCCTCATCATGGTTTGAAGTAGCAGTCTGCAAAGTCATTGTGAGTCGAGAACCCCGGCCTTGCAGGCCTAGATTCAACCTCAGTCCTTGGCTGAAACAGCTAATACATTTCCTGCGCGATGGCTGCCTTTGAGATCGTATTGAAACTATGAACAATTACATACTTGTTTAAATTGTTTAATTAAGTAAACATCGGATGTGCCCAGCACAACTTCCGTGCCGTGTCCCACCTTTGCTTGGCATCACTGGATGTGGCTGGACCAAGGATCTTGCAATGGTGTCCACCAAGTCCCAGGGCGCTGCGGCCAGGGTTCTCTTGGCACTTCCGCCCGAGGGGGCAGAGTTGCCCGTGATCGCGGATCCCCCGATGACAGCAGATCCGCCGCTGATGTTTCACTCCGAAGAAGAACAAAAGAGTACCAAGTCGTCGATGTCCAAGCGACTGACCTCTCTGAAAGCATCTCTGCGAAATTTACCACTCTTTCCACACAAACCCGAAAAAGCGAAATCTGATGAGGAATCACTACCACCAAAAAGACAAGGTAGACTACATGCTGGCCCCACCAGTCCAAAGAACATCCGGTCAGAAGATCCCAAGCCGGCGCAGGGCATGGCCTTGGCCATTGACCAGCAATCACTCTCAGCTTCGAAAGATGGTTGGGGGTCGCCGTCATCTCCAAAGCCGGGACGGGTGCCTTCCAGAGACCTGCCCTCACCGCCATCAACTTCAAGGTTTCGCACGCCTTCCAAAGAGGCACCCTCACCATCATCATCGGGAAGGATGCAGCCGCCCCCACCTTCACCACCTTCATCACCTTCACCTCCTTCACCCACACGTGTGGTGAAAGAGACGGGAGCACCTGCCTCACCCGCACGTGCCGTGAAGGACATGGGGTCCACGATGGGATCCGCGATGGGATCCCCGATGGGACCCACTATGGGACCCACTATGGGACCCACGCTATCACACCCATCCTCGCCCTCAAAGGCACGTGCACAATCTAAGGAGGAGAGGAAGCCCGTGCCTCCCAGCACACCCTCGAAGGCCCCAAATGGCTCCGTGAAGGAGAGGTTAGGGTTGGCTTCAGGGCTATGGACACCTCTTTGTGTTGTGGTATGCGCACGTATGCGCTGTTCGCGTCCCGACAGTTGTTGATGAACCTGTGAAGCTGATGTTTGATGATTTTGGATGATATTTCTCCTGATGTTGCGTTGTGATTCTTGTGGCGATGATGCTAGTTTGCTCTGGACAAATTGTAGATCATTGAAGTCAAGAGGAAATTCGGCTTTGGGTGATGGGCATGAGAGTGATCAAGTATTCCACTTGTAACCCTAGAATGCTGACACCTCACACAAAGCGTAGACCTCTTGATTTCATTGTAATATACTATTTCATATTGCGAATCGATGTGAATCAATTGGAATCAATATCGGACCCAACTTGGACTAAAGGATTAAACGAATTGCTTGGACTAAAGGATAAAACTTGCAGGATGGTGCTCCATCGCCAGTTCGCCGTTTGAGCCAGCTTTGCGTCCGCGGTTGGACACAAGGGAAGAAGGAGCCCGGGAGCGGGCAGCCACGTGGCCGAGTGGCTTGTTCGATGTTTGCAGTGCAACTGGCAAACCTTGTGGCATCCTGTGACCCAATCGCCGGAAGAGTGATCACCTTTATCATATCAACACGAAGCATAGGGATATTCCCTCGACCCAACCCAAAACGCATCTTGCGAGCTGGCTGGACTTCAGGATGATGTGGCAGAGATCCTGCGAAAGGATGAGGACCATCAAAGCTCAGTACTTCCAAAATCGGGCCAATTTCATCCAATTTACGTCAATAGAACTGCTGGAATGACTGCGGTTGAGAGTTTTGCCGCAAGGACTGGGAGCAACAAGAAAGAGTGATGCAGTACCAAGACGACCTGAAGACCGCCCTGGAGCTACAAGCTCGAGGCCAAGCCATTGCTGCTTGGCAGCACAGTTTGCTGTGCCCAAGGGGGTTTAAGCTTGGGGTCTTCAGCATAGTAAAGGTTCCGGAGCAGGTCGGAGCAGCCAAATCCGCACGGCGCAAGGTTGGGAACCGGGTTCCCAGGAAGGGTTTCCTTTTCCAAGAGAGTCCCTCGGAGCAGCCAAATCCGCACGGCGCAAGGTTGGGAACCGGGTTCCCAGGAAGAGGTTCCCAAGCAAGGTTCCCAGGAAGAGGTTCCCAAGCAAGGTTCCCAGGAACAGGTTCCCAAGTAAGGTTCTCAAGAGGTTCCCAGGAACAGGTTCCCAAGCAAGGGTTCCCAGCAAGAGGTTCCCAAGCAGAGTTCCCAGGAAGAGGGAAGGTTTTCAGGAAGAGGTTCCCGGTTCCCAGGAACAGGTTCCCAAGCAAGGGTTCCCAGGCAAGGGTTCCCAGCAAGAGGTTCCCAAGCAAGGTTCTCAGGAAGAGGTTCCCAAGCAAGGGTTCCCAGGAAGAGGTTTCCAGGAACAAGTTCCCAAGCAAGGTTCCCAGGAACAGGTTTTGCAAGCACGGACTTCAGTAACCGTTTTCAAGGTTTCCAGGAACCGTTTCCCAAGCAAGATTTCCAGGAACATGTTCTTCCCAAGCAAAACAAGGTTCCCAGAACAGGTTTTCAAGCAAGTGTTTCCAGGAAGAGGTTTCCAGGAAGAGGTGTCACTCCAACAAAAGGAGGCACTTCAACATAGCAGCAATAGTGCCAAGCAAGGTTCCCAGCAAGTTTCCCAAGCAAGATTTCCAGGAACATGTTTTTCCAAGCAAAACAAGGTTCCCAGAACAGGTTTTCAAACAAGTGTTTCCAGGAAGAGGTTTCCAGGAAGAGGTGTCCAAGCAAGGTTCCCAG
>Ga0126342_10014691_pt1 | contig 13799 bp, 16 predicted proteins | sample Cyp1metagenome_FD_92528 | JGI IMG/M metagenome (GOLD analysis project Ga0126342, IMG submission 92528) | Coral microbial communities from Lord Howe Island, Old Settlement Bay, Australia - Cyphastrea 1 metagenome | ecosystem: Host-associated > Invertebrates > Cnidaria > Coral ...
GGCACAAGGCCAGCAAGGCCAGGACCATCAGCAAGAGGCACAAGGCCAGCAAGGCCAGGACCATCAGCAAGAGGCACAAGGCCAGCAAGGCCAGGACCATCAGCAAGAGGCGCAAGGCCAGCAAGGCCAGGACCATCAGCAAGAGGCACAAGGCCAGCAAGGCCAGGACCATCAGCAAGAGGCACAAGGCCAGCAAGGCCAGGACCATCAGCAAGAGGCACAAGGCCAAGAGCATAGGGAGGTCAACAGAACGATGAGCCTCCAGCAAGCGGAACAAGGCAGCGAGGCCGGAGCCAGCGAGGCTCAAGGGATTCATGTTTGGAACCATACCGCCACTGCGGCCTTGCAAGAGCTGGCCCGCAAACTGCTGCAGGCGAAGCAGGAATGCTTGCGATCGGGCCTAGACTGTTTGCCCACTCTGAAACAGGCGCTGGATTGCAAACTGTAAGGGATGTTGACATAAGAAAGGCAGCTTAGATTAGGCGACTGAGAAATGACTGACCTCCAAGAAACATTAGGGGTTGATTTAAAGTAGAGGACTAGTATCCACAAATTCCACAACTTCCACAATTATGGACGGTTTATCATCACGTTCTCTACCCAAAAATGCCAAATTCTTGGGGTAAACTGGGGTCCAGTTTTTTGACTTTTCGGAGCTGGGCCCGTTCGGCTCCGGCTCGCCCTGAGATCCGCTATCGGGTGTGGCCCTTTGTGCAGAATCTGCTGGGGAAGCAGTATCAAGGTTTTGATCCCGTGGATTTTCATCCACAGGTGGCGAAGGTGCGCCTGGTCATGGTTTTTGGACCTGGGAACTTCCAAATCATGGGCTTCTTCATCCCGGCCCTATGATAACAGCTATTGGAACAGATCTATTTGGCTATTTGCAGAGTGAAGTAAGTGAAGTATGAGAATTCGGCCATGAAGTATGAGATTTCCATGTTGTTGTTTCTAAATGCCACATTGTTGGGTTACAGAATCTTTCACCATGTTTTTTTTTCAAGTTGGGTTCCCAGGCGCAGATGCGATGCAGTGCCGAAGATAATCATAACATGGTGTACATGCACGTGTGGAAAGCTGCTGGCTATTCGGTGATGGAAAACCTCAAAGCCATTGGCTCCAACTATGAGGCCGGACCACCAGCATCCACCATTTTTTCTTCAAAAAATGGTAGGACCACCAGCATCCACCAGTTTTTTTTTAAGTTATGGTTTTTCGATGGGGAAAAGAAGGGATCGACTTCCTGGATGCGAAATTCCGATGTTTTTTTTAGGTGGTGGATTCCTTTGAGGATGACTTCAATTGGTGTGAAAACATCAACCTGGTGCCGCGGCCGTTGGGCCCGGGGCTTCGGTGGGGACACTTCTTTGGGGTCAAAATCCTTGGCACACCGGGTGAATCGACGATCCGACGATGATGTTCCGTTTGCTGGTGAAGTGCGTTTGATACCATTGGTAATTTAACATAGCTATTGAAAATGGTGATTTATAGTGGATTTACCCATTGATAGCATGGTGGATCTTTCCAGTTCGTTATGTGGCTGTTTACCAGACACTACCATTGGTTGGATTCAATTCCGTTTGGTTGTTGGTCTTAAGTTGCATGACGCCTTGCGGGAAACGCATCGCTGTACGTTGCTTCCGAACGCTGGTCTCCTCTGGAAATCGGATTTTTGTACATCACCATTGCGCATAACACTACCATTGGATCCCGCAATGGTTCCTTTCAAAAATCTAAAAATGGCATTTGTTGGTGAGATCCGAAATTGATTCATCCAATTATTCATCCTTATTAGCCTTTGATCATTTACCATAGCTATGGGAACATCATGGAAAACCACTATTAAGATCATAGGTAAACCACATCCATAAACCATATGGAAAAAACCCGGGATCCATTTTCTATAGCTACTCGTATGTTGAACAACCTGAGGGTAACTTTGATGAACCGATAAAACCATGGTATTTTCCATGGGAAAAACCATCCTGGTCTGCGTTAAACGATGTGGAGAAGCCACCACGAATCATGCATCATTTGATTCGAACGGGAAACCATTGATGTTCCACATCTATGCTATAGTTTACCCTAGGGTAACATAGTGAACTTGTGAACTGTGTACCAAGAACTGAGCGATTTGGGGCACCCAGACATAGACGTCCTTTTCCCGTTGATAAACATTTCATCCCCATTTATCCCATAGGTGATAATAGATACTTGATAGATACAGTTCAACAGTTCTAATATCTTTCAATCACCATTATCACCTAACTATCCCATAAGTTTTCCAACTATTATCTGATAAATCTACCAAGCCACGTTTTTTTTTTAACAGGCCCCCTTTTCCCAAGGACTCCATGAAACATCGCACGGTCTTCACCTTCGTCCGAGAGCCCTTGGGGCGCTTCATCTCGGGCTATGCGGAGATCGATCGGATCTATTTGGGCCCACGCTACGAGCTGCTCTGGGATGACGATGGTGAGGATGGTGAGCTAAGTACTTATATCATCTTATATCTGGGATATATAACTGAGATGTATAAGTATATAAGTGAGCTAAGTATCTGGGATATATAACTTATAAGCCCATATATATATATTTATATATATATATATTTCTTATGAAATGTATAATCCCACTATTCAAACCAGTTATAACTCATAAATTAAATTAATGGCCATACTGTTCAAAAGCCTTAAATTTTGTTAGCGAAGTTGGTGAACAGGTTTGTCCAATAACTATGGTTGATTGGTGATGCATGGAACTAGTTCATGGGATGAACTCAAAACTGGTTGGTTGATGAAAGGGGATTATACTACCCTTTATACATTGGGGATTACTTCATAATCCAAGAACGGGGAATCCCAATGTTCATAAACCATGGTTTATGAACATTGGGGGGATATTCCCCCAAGAGTCATGATTTAAACAGCCGTGGATGGCAACGCGAAATCCGGTTATCATCAGTTGATAGGTCGGCGGTTTTTACATCCCATGAAACCCTCTGGTAAACAGCCACATAACGAACTGGAAAGATCCACCATGCTATTCATGGGTAAATCAACTATAAATAGGTTGAAATACCCATCCAAAATGGGTCGTTCTCAGTTACGGATTCGGCCCAACGGCCCATCATGGCCCATCCACCGTACTGGCAGTGCGCGAATGACATGGTGACTTCGAGAAAAGTGGGGGGGGGTAATGATTAGCCTCTGGTAATTGAACATACTAACATAGCGAACTGGAAAATGATCAAAGAAATCGTTGATTTAGCTATTATTTTGATGGTGGATCTTTCCAGTTAGCTTTTTCTATGTTTACCAGGCCGGGTTTGTTGTGGGGATTACGGGGAAATTCATGGGGAGAACCTGGATCAAATATAATGACAAAGAGCCCAGGCACTGCACTGGTCGCCTTTTTTGGGCTTAGTGAATGATGGTAATTGATCCGAATATTTATCCAGACATACTGAAAATACATATATCATATAGCCATATTTCGGGATAGTCATACTAGCATTGATAGGGAATCATGATAGTGGGATGGCCACTCATTTATTTATCACCCATCCCTCCAATCTCAGATAGATTACTATCTGGATAAATGACAATAATTCAGATAATAATCCAACAATCCATCAATTCCAGATCGATGGGTTTAAGTATGAATGACCCCCTAGATAGTTAAGTTGACCTATAATCTGGGTAATGTTTAAGTTTAAATGGAGGATAAAACTCTAGGATAATTGACAGCTACCCAGAGTTCTGAACTAAAACTTAATCGAATACCATGGTTCATTACTGATTTCATCTGGAAAAGCAGTTCAATACTATGGACCACAATACCATAATACATCATCATATGATCATTAATCATAATACCATAATACTAGATTTTGCCATATCATTGACAATACTGGTTGGTGGTTTGGACCATTTTTTATTTTTGTTGGGAATAATGATCCCAACTGACTAATATTTTTCAGAGTGGTTGAAACCACCAACCAGCAATACCATCATACTACGGTGGATGGAAGAATTCCTGCACCACTTGATAGGTGGTTTATCCTACTATTTATAGGGTTTCAAGCATCCAAGATGGTGCAGGATTTCGCAACCATCCACAGTATCAACCAATTTCTCACAACTACTAACCACTACTATGGCTTAACTAACCAAGAAAAAATCTCCTCTTATTAACCAACTAACCATTATTAACCATTATCAACAGTACTAACCATTAATATCCAACCATTAGTCACCATTCATCACCACGATGAACCATGATTAATCCCCATGAAACATGGTGATTTTGGTATAGGAAACCATGATTAACCATTATTAATTATAGTAACTAACCATTATTAACCATTATTTATTAACCATTATTAACCATTATTAACCACATATTAACCACATATTAACCATATATTAGCCATATATTAATATTAACCATATATTAACCATATATTAGCCATATATTAGCCATATATTAGCCATATATTAACCATTTATTAACCATCCAATTCCCCGAGGGCGGCCCAGCTCGCTCACCGAGGTTTTTTCATCAAGCGGAGGAGGGCACCATGAAACGTGCCCAGCTCTTCGCTGAGCGCTTCTTCCAGGACGGCTTGATCTTCAACGGCCACGTGAAGCCGCAGAGCGATCCTTGGGTATCGGTGATCGCTGGGTGCCCATGGCGCGGTGCTTGGAAACCATGGGGGGAGATTTCCACGAAAAGTATGGAAAATGCGGGGGTTTCATTGGAAAATCCGTTCTTTTGATCGGAAATCTCCACGAAAAATGGAGGGTTGAACGGGAACATACACGATAATTTGAGGATTCAATGGGAACAATCACATGGACAAATGGAGGATTTTGCAGCAAACCAGATAGAATTACCGGGTGAACTTTTTCAGAACATGTGGAGCTCCGTCCTGGAACATTCACCGAGCCACAGTTCACTGCCAGAGGGTAGCGGTTCGACGTGGCATTAAAGCAACAGGTCACCACCAGGATGGTTCTTTTTGGGCACATTTCCCAGGGCGGGATGTACAGTTCATTTGGGTTTGGCTTAGGGTTTGTTGAGGGTTGGTTTAGGGGTATGTCTATAGGGTTGTTTAGGGGTCATTTCGGTTCAGATTAGGGTTGACTTGGGGCTGTGGCTCAACGCTTAAATCCTTCAATTTACGAAGAACATGTTTGAAACATGATTCAAAATATTCAAAAGGTAGCTTCAGCACCGTCTGGATGCAAACATGTCAGGAGACGTAGGTTATTTTAAAACATCGCCCATAATCCATCGAATTCACCAAGTTCTGTCTTAATGCCGTGGAATCCCCGATGTTTTCACGTCAGGAATACTTCGCTCCCTTCTCCCAAAGCTGCCGCCTGCCCATCAACTTCGTGGGCAAGATCGAAAATCTGGCAGAGGACTGGAAGAACTTGTTGGAATCCCAATCCTGCATCACGGCCAAGATACCTTACAACAATTCCTTGGGTCAGCATCCCACGGATGAAAAGGAGAGAAAGGCCAGGGTAGTTTTGTTTTTTTCTTTTTTTTCCGACATTTTTGGTAGTTTGCTGTGGTTGAACAACATACAGTGATCCCTCAAAGAGATAGAACAGAGACTTAAAATCTGAGGTGTAATATAGACATGTCCTCCCCCTTTTCTGGACCCCAAGATCAATATTCTTCATCGATAGACATCCTTTTTCCACTGGCTGGTTGATTAATAGAGGGGTCCGTCCATTCAACAACCGGTAAGTGTTAATGTATTGTATACCAACCCGGCCCCTTTTCCCAAAGGGACACTATTGGTGACCATGGTTTTTTTCATCCTAAAAGTTGGAATGTAACCCCGAAAATTGTGTGGTGACACTTGCATCTTGTGCCATTAAAAGTAACACGGTTGATTGGTTATTACTTATTACAGGAAGTCATTCTAAGCACTATACCTGGGTTATCGAGGATTATAACATATTATAACCCATACTAGGGAAATCTATCAACCACCGAGTATTTCATGAGATGGGAAGCTTTGGCTTATGACTTTCAGTCCGATATCAGGCCCCGCTTTCAGGCCATGACCGACATGTTGGAGTCCGCTGCGAACAATGACACTGCACAGTTTTTGGTGCGCGACCGTGACAATATGACCGCGTCCTCAAATCATATGCAGAGCCATGGCTGGGGCGGTCGATGGAGGTTTTAGAGAAAGCTATGAGCAAAAAATCCTTGTAACTCAACCATGGCTGCCATGGCTAAGCATCAAACATGGGGAAACACCAGCTCGATGGTTACTTGAATCCATCTATCTTTTGAGAGAGAAATGGGGAGATTTACCAATTGAACCAGCTATTCTTTGTTTGGTTGGAGGGTATCTAAGATTGGCCATTTTTACGATGGTTTTGTCTGACAATTCTCCATGTTTGGATGTTTGGTTTTTTTCACCGAAGGGTTCAAAGATATGGCACATATGGGTAAAGTTGAGTGACCTTGCAGTGACAGTCATCATCGTTTTAGCAGGGGGATCCCCAAAGATGGATGATAATTCGCTCCAACCATGGAGATTCACTGAGTTGGCAACAGCAAGGCCTTTGAAAGCTACATCCATGGGAATCTATATAGTCCATGTGGGAATCAGGGCGATTATACCTCCAGCAAACAGTAGAAATCCTGATTTTAGACGTGGATGTCTATATCTACGATTTTCAATAAGGTTAGATTACTATAGACTACAGTAGAGAATGCTCTTTAGTTTGACTTCTTTTTTGCAAGGCAAGGTTGGTGAGATTGAACATCCCATGCCAACAAATCCAATCATCATGGGGAAGCTCCTTTCCGAGCTGCCGAAGTGCTTTCCCAGCACGCCCCGGGTTGAACGTCAGCTCCAGGATTTGCTCGATTTTATTGATAAATATTGATACTATGGTTATAGGATGTTATAGGGGCCCCACCAACTTATAGGGCTTCAACTCCGTTCTCACATTTTTTCCAGGCTCACCCCAATATTTTTTAGGCCCTTGGTATTTCAAAAAGCGGCTCCCGTTGGTGAGGAATGTTCTGCTCAAGAAGGATTTCGCCTTTCTACGGGCTTTTTGCTGGATAAGCCTACCGGATTACGTGATGTTTGAGTACGACCTTCCCAAGCACTGCAATGATCCGGAAATGCTACAGGTGATAGAACTGACAAAGAAGCCGCCAATCATCTGATGATAGCAGTGTCCAATTAGCGTGCTTGTTGACGGTTGATGATAGGGTTATACCAGCTGCTCTTCCATGGAGACTATATGCTGCGCCTTCATGGAGACTATATGAGACTATGAAAAAAATAAGGAAAACGCATATGTATATATATATATATACATACACATATTCATATACATATACATATACATATATTACATATATATATATATATGTATATATATATGATAATATATATATATATATATATATATATGTATATATACATACAGTTACACTCCAATAGGGAATCCCTATGAACCAACCGGATAAGTTATGTGAACTAGACACTGAGAGTTGGAGCATTCGTTTCACGAAATTCGCACCACGAAACGGAAGTCAATTCATTCTGTCGCCGAAAAAAGCAACCAGCGGATTGTGGAACGGAGGGCGTGTCTTGGGAGAAGCTGACATCCAGAAGTCTGAGGTTGCAGAACGCAACTGGGGATGGATCAAAACCTATGGAATACCATATTTTGGGGAGGATGAACAGGATGAATCGATGACCCATGAATCTCAGCGCTGCTCACCTCCCGCAGGTCCAACATAGCATCGTGGGGAGCAATGCAAACCCGTACCTTCCCGATGCCAACATCACACAGTGATAGCCCCAGAACTGGATGCGGAGCGGTGAAGAGTTTTTTGGTCACAGTGGTCGATCTGAAAATTCTGAAGCGATGTATGAAACACATGACATCACATGAGCCAACACTGTCGAATTTGGTGGATTTTTTGTATAGGAACATCCGGCTGATTACCAGCTTCTGATCGGGTGAACCAGGGATGTTGGTAATGTCATCCTTGTGCCTGGTTCCGTGTCCATGGGTGCTGGGAAATCAACGAACAATGGAAGTTGGTTCATTGGAAAAAGTATCGTTATGAAAATAGGTGGACAATCATCTTTAAATGGTAGAGAATCATTTTCTCAGCGGTGGATCATCATCTATAGGGAAAAATCATCGAAGTGTAGCCGGTAGAATTTCCAGCCTGATGTGGTGGAGGACACCGTTTCTGGTAGTCCAACTCGGGCGGTTTCAACATCGCGAACATCCATGGATCATCACCCATAGGATCCATGGTGCTGCTATATATGGTGTGCCATGGATTCCATCAATATACCCCAGTCATGTTAGCATATATAGCAGCACCATGGATCCATCATGGGTCATGGGCTGGATGAAAGCCTGGTGTTTCTCCTACGGATGACTATCCCTGATCCCCATCACAAGGTGATCTCCTGATGGATTCATTTCGTGGTTCCCCCCTGAATTTTGTGGCTTCAATCTAGAACTTGTTCCACTTTTCGCTGATGAATTCAGGGTTGCCTTCTGGTGAAATCTGCCCAGTTTGAAACTGGGCCGAAATCCTCAGATTCCGCGACAATTTCGATGTAGCCACTCTCAGGTCGCAACCCATTCTGGCGGCAAACAAACCGGAGTTCATGCGCTTGGATGGGAACGGCCAGTGGCTCGTGCCGGAGGGGGCCAGGTTGTGGAGATGTTGAGCCAACTCTGGAAGTTCGAGGTCTCTGGTAAATTTAGCAGTTTGCCATGGAACATGAGCCATGAAATATAGATGAAATATAGATGAACTATAGATGATTTACTATGATTCACCTCATTATCTTAATGGTTTTCCATAGCTATTGCACAGACTACCAGAGGGTAATTTAACATCGCTAGAAAATCCGAAGCTTTTTGATGAGGAGAACCATGGGTTGATACAGGACAAGCATCTATATGGGATGGGAAAAGATTGACCGGCCGCGCCGTTGCATACAGACCATTCTAGTACCGGAACTCGGATGATTTGGGGGAAATCCCAATGAACCCGGGTCAATGAATTGGGGAGATTAGCCCATTGACCCTCCGATAAGTCCCAACTTTCAGCATCTGGGTGATGTCGCCAGGCTTCACAGGGGGGCCCTGTGCAAACCTGTGCGACCCGTGCGACCGGTGCCCAAGGTATTGTAATCGGGTCATCAATGGTTTGACCAGCTACATCGAGTTCGACTTTGGCACTGATATGTTGCAGCTCGACTGGCACTGGGGGGTGCAAGTTGGGAGATAGGTAAGATGAGATAGCTCGCACGTTTTCAGGCCAGGAATGGGAGGGTGAAATTTGGTGAAATTCATCGGAAGAACATCAGATTTAGATGATCTGGTTCTTCCAATATTGGATGGTTGGAATTAATTGTCGGTTCGAGCTGGAGAGTTGGAGAGTTAGATGATCAAGTTACACAACTTGGATGATCACAAAACGCGAAGCTGATTAGATTCATTGGTCAACATTGATGGTCGAAGAAACTTCTCTGACTCATGGATTGACTCCAAAATCGCCTATTTCACAATCGCACATGTTATTTTCACATATTTTCATGTATTTTCACCATTTTTTCCGTGATTTTGTATAATATGTTCCACCATTTTCCCTGGTTCATTATTTTTTCCCATGATTTTGTATAATATTTTCCACCATTTTCCTGGTTCTTCATCATTTTCACATTTCAGGACATATCTATTTCCTGGTTGTTCAATTTTTTTCCTGGTTTCGTTGTTTTTTTACTCTCCAACTCACAATGACATGAAGAATCTCCGGATCTAACAACATCTCACAACGGGGTTTCGAGGATCGAAGAGGTGCAGACGGCGGGACGTTCTGGCGCAATTTTGCAATGGGCCTCTCGGTGATGGCTGGGATGCTGGGATGCTGGGATGCTGGGATGCTGGGATGCTGGGATGCTGGGATGGGAAACGATGACTGATTGGTGGTTTGTAACATGACTTTTATTTCCCCCAATACTGTAGTTGGGATGATGATCCAATCTGACTAATATTTTTCAGGGGGGTTGAAACCACCAACCAGATGATTTTCCCATCGAAACCTCCATTTTGGAGCGGGATTTCCCAGGCATGTTTGATGACACTGGGTAAATATCATGTAACTTGCGAGATTTGTTTTTGGACTTTGGATGGTGAAGAATAGCGTTTGGTAATTTCACGCAGTTATGGAACATGACCCATTTATAGATGATTTATGATGATTTATGGTGATTTTCCATAGATATGTTGAATTACCAGAGGGTAGTCATGAATTTCGAAGAAGTGGAGAGTTTATCATGCAAAAGTGGGAGATTTGGGGCGATGACTGGTGGATGACCATGCTTCAAGACCAAGCAGTTACCCCCTAAACAATGGTGGATCGGGGAGACACCATCAATGGCCCCAACAGATTGGGTTTGAGATAGTAGTTTGATATATTCCCTATATTCACATGGGTATGTCTGAAAATAGGGTACTCCAAATTTGCTGATTAATCATCATGCCCCATTCTCAGACTCACCCATGTTGAACATGACCCAAGCATTAAACAATTTATTCGCCAGATGGGTTGTGAGAAGAGTTGGAAACGCACTCCGCGCTATGTGGGATAAATAAATAAATAAATATATACTGTATATATATATATACACCCTCTGGTTATGACTAACTTAGCCATGGTATAGATGGCCCTAATCGAAATAGATGGTTTACCGAACTTAAAAATGCTGGATCTTTCCATGGCGAACTGTTAGTCATAACCAGAGGGTATATATTTTCAATGAAGTTGCATTACTGAGCTTGGAAGGCAGTGATAACCCTTCAGATCCCAGAGTTTGAGGAGACAATTTGCGGTTGACAACCTTGGAAACTGATGGTGTCTGAACTAAGAAAAATGTTTTGTCTTTCAGAGTTTGGTAAATGTCCCATTTTGGGGATTTGTTTCACATCACTTGAAAAAGTATCTGTTGGAGAGTATATTATATTATATCCCCAATATTTGGGTGATGTTTTAGGACATTTACCAACCCCTGTCTTTTTAACCATCATCAACCATCATTTATTAACCATTATTCACCATCATTAACCACCAATTAACCACCATTAACCATCATTGACCACCATTAACCATCATTAACCACCATTGACAATCATTAACCACCAATTAACCATCATTAACCACCATGAACCATCATTAACCACCAATTAAACCACCATTTATTAACCATTGTTAACCATCATTAACCACCATCAACCATCATTAACCACCAATTCACCACCATTATCCATCATAAACCGCCATTAATGGTTACTAACCATAGGGGTCGTTTGAGCCATGGGTTTCTGAGGTGACTAGATATCGCTTGAGCTACACGCGCAATGGCTACACCTGGATCGATCTCCCAGAGGAATACGAGGCCGGCCGGCGCGGCAAAACAGGTAAGGAGGGACAGGTAAGGGACAGGTTGAACAGGGCCAACTGGATTTATGGCGCATCTATATCATATATGTAGATTTATATACATATATGGATTTATGATGATTTATGTATACAATTTAGGTGGGGTCATAACCCAACTTCTAAGTAAGTAGGGAAGCCCTTGTAGGGCCATTTGATTCAAGTATTTTTTGGGACGTCTATGCCATAATTCTCCAGATCTATGATCGGGGGACTCCTTATCCACGTCGACCTACAAACAGCCAACAGCAGTGTGTCTCACTTGGGACAAGCCTAAAAATGAGCCTCTTCGCAAGAGTCGTTATACACTATTCAGGCGCCTAATTTCTGTGGGGCATAGCACTGACACTTGGGGTTTCGTGCTTCGCTGATCACCTCATCTCCAGCCTCGCCAGCTTCGCCCTGGCAGGGCAATGTGGATTCGAAGCCTAGCTCCAGGGGTGGTGGTTGATCTCCCAAAAATCCCAAGAATTGAGCTGGAGGTAACTCATTTTCTGCCATTTTGGCAGCAAAGTTTTCATTGATTTTAGCCTCCAAAGACCTCCAACTTTTTTGGAGTCACGGGTGGGCTATTCCTATGGCACAATAGAAAATTGCTTATGAATGGGAACGGGGCCTCCAAAGGACCATGGGATTCACTGGCACCATTGGTTATGGGACCAACATCAGTGTTTCACAGTGTGATACCAAGCATCCAGCTCAATCTGGGTTAGACTGTGCTAAAAAAATCGTGAGGACATAGATTTCTGGACTCAAACCGACGAATTTGATGAACATGAGTAATTTCTTTGTTCCATTTCTGGTCTATCAATTTTTTTGTGACCCAATATCATACATTGGATATTGATGTGATCATCTAATCTCATCTCGATCTAATCTAATTAGTTTAATCCAATCCAATCTAATCTAATCTATCAATAAATCCAAATCTGAATCCAACGTAATCTCAATCTAATTCAATGAAACCTAAATCTAATGTCATCTAATCTCAATCAAATCTAAACCCTTTCAAATCAATTCTAGCCTCATCGAACCTAAATCTAAGTCCAGATCTAAAATCTAAATCAAAGTCAAATCTTATCTTTTATTAGAACATATGTAGAATCCAAATCTAAAATTATTATAGGTGGTTTGGATCATTTTTTATTTTTCCATATATATAATTATGATAATATTCTATAATCCAAATCCACAACCTAATCAATGGATTGGATTAAGGGAAAATTTACAGGAAAGCCCCATATCTAATGGGAAAATCTATGGTTTCCTGTAAAATTTCCCTTAAACCAATCCATTGACCTAATGAAACTCAAATTGTGATCTCCGGCATTTTCCCAACATGTTTTCCGTCCGAGGAACAGCGTGCTGGTGAACGTGGTGATTCCCGTGCCCTTCCTGGCCATGAAGCTCAGGCAGCGGACATGGGGATAAAAAACCAACGATAACCAGGGGATTTAAGGAACAACCAAGGGGATTGAGCCAGAAATGGGCATGGATAGTGGGTATATGACCAACAAAAAATCAGTATTTCAGTAAGACATATCTGCACTTGAAGCAAATTGAGATTGGTCAATATTCTGGAGCCGTTAGGGAACGGGGACCTCCCCAACTAACTTGACAAGGAACTTGGAAGTCCATCTAAACGCTTGAAAGAGTTTATGTCGCGACTATGTGGGCGTGTCCAAGAAAACATTGGGCCCCAAGTATGCCCCAAGTGGTCTGCTTTAGAGCCTGCGAAACCAACGTAGGCACGGTGCGAGTGTCTCGCTGACCAGGCTTTATCAGCTGACCTGGTTCGGCAACCCGTGCATGCGGGTTGGGAAGCTCAGGGGTGGTTGATGCGCTCTCTGTGGACCCCTAAAAAGTTGTGGATCCATTGGGTCGGTTTCAAAGTTTTTCGCCCAGCTACCTGCCATAACCGAATCAATTTTGTCCGTAGGCTTTCTAACGAAACTTTTGCAGGGGGTGATGATAACAATCGGAACTTGTCGCGATTGGACTGACCCTCAAGCCAAGTATACCCTCTGGTAAACTCATATAGCTCTTGAACATGGCCATTTGATGTACCCATCCAACAATGCTGATTTTCCATGGTGATGTCAACGTTTACCAGAGGGTAACCATCATTAACCATGATTCACCAGTATTAACCATAATTAACCATGATTCACCAGTATTAACCATCATTAACCATGATTCACCAGTATTAACCATCATTACCCATGATTCACCAGTATTAACCATCATTAACCATGATTCACCAGTATTAACCATCTTTA
>Ga0126342_10014692_pt1 | contig 13799 bp, 13 predicted proteins | sample Cyp1metagenome_FD_92528 | JGI IMG/M metagenome (GOLD analysis project Ga0126342, IMG submission 92528) | Coral microbial communities from Lord Howe Island, Old Settlement Bay, Australia - Cyphastrea 1 metagenome | ecosystem: Host-associated > Invertebrates > Cnidaria > Coral ...
TAGATAGATATAGATAGATATAGATAGATATAGATAGATATAGATAGATATAGATAGATATAGATAGATATAGATAGATATAGATAGATATAGATAGATAGATAGATAGATAGATAGATAGATATAGAAAGATATATATATAGATAGATAGATAGATAGATAGATAGATAGATAGATAGATAGATATAGATAGATAGATAGGATTAGATTAGATTAGATTAGATTAGATTAGTTAGATCGATCGATAGATAGATAGATAGATAGACATATGTAGATATATTTCCCATTCTATATACCAAATAATTATATCCCATTTTACCCCTGTATCATCCTTTTTCTCAGGCACAAAGAGCAGCCGACGCGACGTCGGAGCCGAGTGCCTGAGGACTACCACAGGCACGCCCCCAGCAGTGGGATTTAATGGTGGGAAAATCCATCAGAAATGGTGTTTTGATGGGAAAAATGATCTATGAATGGAGATTTTTCACCCTGAAAATGGGGGATTTAGCTTGAACATCATGGATTGAAGCAGCCAAAATGGGGTTTCTGACTTCATTTTTCGCCCAGGATTTGTGCGAAACCTCATCGGAAGGATAATAGTTTCTGCCTACAAGCAAACATACCAGATTTCAAACGTGATATGGGATTCTGAACAGTACATAATCATATCATAATAATCATAATAAGTTGCTTAGTTATAAGTTATATCCCACGATATTCTGATTTAAATCCCAGCATTGGAAGACACCATTGTATACAATGGGAACATACATCCATAGTACAATGGCATCTATCATACATCTAGATTTTTTATGGGAAATTCTCATTCAATCCCATTAGGACACCATTACATCATTCATACATTTTTTGCAGCTGCGATGGATGCAATTTCCCCCAGTCCTGTGCGCCAGGATGTTCGATGAGCTGCAGCTCACAGAGCAGGAGCAGACCGGGCCGGGACAGACGGCACAGCTGTTGGATGGGGGTTTGTCCATGGCCATGGGGGAAAGCTGAAACGGAAAACCATTTTGGATCATGGGGAAGATGGGAATTTTGGGGTTGACCAAAGATGTAAGCACCAAAATTTGGCCACGAAACCATAAAACATGGCGACGGAAACCGCGAGAATGGGGGTTTGTGCAACGTGCTGATGTGGATATAACTGATAGAAAGGTGGACTTCAGCAATGCAGTGGTCTTGACCGAAAGACCTGAGCACAGAAGCGACACTTGGATTTATGGGGATCCAAGCTGCGCTCCCACAATGATGGGGATCTGACCGCCTACAGCACCCCTGCATCCTGAACTGGGGTGTGTCCAAATTGCTATCAGAGTGTACAATAGCAGTGGAGACTGGCATTGTGCTACTGGCTTTGATTTAAGCACAATTTTCTGATAATGACATTTTTTTTTTCTCCCCATCCACACATCAAAGGTTTTATCTATACTATATCTATAGATTCTCCATAACCCACTGGTGTTGTCGGGCGTTCTCACAAAGGATCTTTTTCTGCCAGGATATGAGCTTGCTCTTCAACTTGATGGACTGGGAAAACTGGGAAGATGACAGCAACTACTGGGGTTGTATACGGAACCCTTCAACAGCTGGGTGAACTGTCCCGAGAACTTGGGGTTATGAGTGGGAAGTTGGGGATGGAATACACTACCCGGAAAGGCCTTGGGGTGCAGGAGTCAAAAGGAGTCAAAAGTAATCAGTGGAAACATCAATCTCCAAAGCTGCTCTACCTCATGCTTTGTCATGGTAAGTCAGGCACATTTTCTTGGGCAACGTCAGCCTGGCCTGGTGTTCTGTGGCACGAGGACCCGCGACATCCAGAGAAACCCGAACGCAGCTGCTTTTGGCACATGCTCAAGACTTTTGCTCCCTCTGTGGTGAGAGGCTTAGGTCAGGAGAGAAATTGAAGACCCAGACTTAATGCCATTTGTGCTGGTACACTGGTAAGCTGCCCCATGTTTGGATGCCGTGCCTAAACACCAAGGTCCTGGAAGACCTGTGTAGTCTTTGTGTCCGTATTTGTGCCACTGTCACCAAAGAGGTTAAGGAGGCTGGACATGGGTCGAACTTGAGGCCTGATTGTGATAATTTGATGACAAGTCGGGAAAACCATCAGTTTGATAAACTTCTGTTGAAGATGTGATGTTTGAAAGTCAGGTTTTTGAGCTCTGCATCACTCACTGCCTTGCTTTCTGACCCTTGGTCAGGCTCAGAAGCTGCCTCTGTGGCAAGCCAGGTGGGGTCGCTAGGTTGAAGATGGACCACCTGTTTGAAGTATTTTCTCAATAAATCCATTCATTTGGAACAGAGACCCTAAGTGGGTAAGCGCTTCCCGCCAGTTCAAACCACAAATCAGATCAACATACTCGGACACTTTCTCTTCGAAAGAGTGAGTAGCAGATAAAGAGATTGAGACCAGGGTTAAACTGTTAATTTTGGGAGGCCACAGAATTGTCTTGTTCATGAAAGATCATAGATAATAGATTCATGATCCAAATGACCATGTTTTTTTCCTCACCCTTTTGGCTCAAAAATATAGGGTGAGTTGGTTCGTTTTGGGGCAGTGTTGAGACTACATGCTGGCATCCACTTTGCCTGCGGGGGCCTCAGATCCCCATTGGGATTCTCTGGGATGGATCAAAACCGCCAGCGATTTCGGTCGGTTTTGACACAGGCCACCCAAAAAAAAACTCTATGAATAGAATATCAAGGAATGGTTCTATCATCAATACATATCAATACCCTCATACATCGATGGTGAATCAATGTGAATCATCAAGATTTGATGGTGAAGCACTGAATCGGCGCCGATTCACAGGCCTTCAATACTGTTGGAAGGGAAATTTACCCTCCAATAATGAAACATGGCTGACTGGGAAATCCCCGATAAACGAAGGTTTTAATGGGAAAATCATCTACAAAATATCTACTGTACAGTACACATCGTGATTTTCCATAGCTGTGTTAGTTTAGTGGGGGGCAACTTGCAAAGCTGGTATCACACGAACACTCTCTTTTTTTGTTTGTTTGCACTTGTGGACGAGAAGCAGTAGGATTGCCCCAAATTATGCAGCCGTTGCATCTCCCAAAAAGCAGTAGAGACGTGACTTTGGCCTACCCTCTAATCAGGTTCCGGCAGGATTTTTTCGTGGCATGATGGGGCATGTCATATGATCATATGTCGTGTCGATTTTTTTCCTTAGTGGTGATGATCGTGATGCATCCTCATCCGAGAAGTTTCAACTTCTCAGAATCCGGGCGCTTCGAGGTGTCATGAGTGCCTCGGGCAGAGTGAAGTCCTTCAATGGCGCGAAGGGCTTTGGTTTCATCGATTGCAACTCGCCAAACGCTCGAGGGCACTAGCGGCACCAGTTTCCTGGTGACGGGATGGAAACTGGATATAACTGGATGGCCTGAGTAGGTTGATTCAATCTTGTGATTTGGGCTGATCCTAAACGACTGACATTTTTCCAGACCCAGAATTTCCTGCCCAGATTTGTCCCAGGATATCGATCTGAGGTGGAACAGGCACAGATGTCTTCATTCACATTAAGGACGAAGCCAGGGCTATTCCAAGTGCAGTTTTGGACACTGGACAGAAAATGGCTGAATCACTTGCCCCCCCCCCCGAGGTTCATGATCTAATCTTTGGAAATTGCCATGTTCGAAGTGAAGCATGTCTGCTCTGATTCCAATCTCCTGCAGAAGAAAAAGGCTCCTATCAGCATCTCTACCGAGCCTTCTCCAACAGTTTGATGAAGCGGCATCACCTGGAATTTTACAAGCTGTAGAACCCGCACAGCCTGCGCAGGACTGCATAGACGGGAACCAACCGGCATCAGGTGACATCCTGTCGAGCCTCGGCCAAGGATGAAACGATGCCACGGGGGAAGGGCCAACCATCCCATGGACGAAGGGAAGCATGTCATGGTTTGTTCAGGAATCGGAGGATACGGGATACCCCAGATTGATCCAAATTGCCAATGTGATGGGGCAAATGAAGCACCCAGTGGTACACTCCCAGACAAAGCCATATTGAAGCCGCTGAGGTTCGATCTTGAGCCTAGCAAGTCCAAACCCGGGCAGATGCAGGCCGCTGGGGACGGGCATAGGCTGGCAGTATGCTGCCATCGGTAAGCAGCCGAAGGAGTCTACGGATCCAGAGGAAACACGAGGGGCAGGGAATGGTAAGCAGGATACATCAGTTGGACCTCTGGGAGTGTTCCCCAAGAATGTCGTGTAATCTTTGTTGCAGGGTGATTGGGGCTCTTGTTTAGAGGAGGGAATTTCTGAGAAGATGTGTTGAAGAGATGTGCCTCAAACAAGTTCCAGGCAGCTTTTTAGACCGAATTTCAACACATCTTAGCAATCTTCGATTTGTTCTGCCATGGAGAGCTCAGCAAGAAGTCAGAGAATATTGCCGTAAGAACTGTCGGGGACAGTCTGAGTAAATCCTGGTTGAGCAGGTCAATGGAGTTATCACGAATGCTAGCGGTAGCTAGCTGGAGCTAAAATTGCTTCAGGAAGGGGAGGGGGAGGTCTGAGTCCAACTTGTCCAACACAGTGATTTTTCACTCAAAACCCTGTGCCCCCCTTACCCCCCTCCCCCCCCAAAGCTCCCGGGGCATTTTGAAGCGGTGAAGCAGATAGTCACGGGCTCAAATCCTGCCAGGTCTATACACGATCTGTATTCAGCATATCAAAATCACATCAAAATCACATCAAAATCCCAGAATGTTTCCAGGCTCATATGGGTATGGATCAATACCTATTAATACCATTTTTAGGGGGATGAACATCCATTTACCAGCTATTTTGATGTTCACCAGGGGTACAAGGTTTTGACACACTGCCATATTAACCTTAGGTTTTGGTCATCCCCCCCTTGGGTGTAAGTATTTAGGGTTAAATCTCTACTGGGAGCTTCTTTGTGGTTTCTTGTGTACACCCGAGCGGATGGGCGTGCAATTACAGTGTACAGATCTAGTATAAATCTACTCCAATGTCTTGGCAACTTGGATAATATTTGCATGTATACCTCCAGTTTCGACATTAATTTTGCTGGTTCTGTAGCTTTTGTATCCATGGATCCCTATCCTGGATTTGATATTGTTCCTTTAATGGGAGAATCCATCCTTTGAGGAATCAGATTAGTTTTATTCTTTGATGTGGCGGTACTGGAAGGGACCCACTATGACATTCCCACAGGTAGCATTTTGGAGTTCGGACTAGAACGCTGCGAATGAAAAATCACATGGTGAGGTCTGAGATGGACGCGTGACATTTAACTTGTGGATGATACCGTGATACCAATATCTCTATATAACGTAAAAAATAACTTTATATACAAATGGATATATATATATATATATTATAAATATTATATATATAATATTTGACACATACATTATATATATATAGATATATGCTATATGTATATATATAATATATATATATATATACTAAATACTTATGACACACACACACATGTATATATATATACATACCCATCTGATATGTACATATGCCTAATACACTGTATATAGATGTTTGCAGGTCTATGCGTATACATAAGATCAAGGTGTCCAGCATTTGTCCATCCATCAACATGGACTTCTTGCGCGAGCCACTGCGTCCTCGCAAGGCAAAGAATGTGAAGGGTGGCACGGCAGTCAAAGAACAGCCCGGCGGCGATCCGAATCTTGACTGCAAATGGTGATTTCATGGTGATTTTAGGGGATTTAATGGTGTTTTTTTTGATGATTTGATCATATTAATGGTCTTTTCATGGGATTTTATGGGCATTCATGGGATTACAAGAATGGGGAACCTCAATTCACGGGGGTTATACTACCCAATATGTTAGAGTCTACAGATTATCACAATCCGTGAAGTGGAAATCCCATTCTTAAACCAACAGTATAAAGGGGTGGCAGAGGATTTTGAACACTGCTCTTATGGGTTTGGTACCTGAAAATCTAGGAGAACCCCGGAGTCTTTTGATGGCGAACCATCATTTGCCTGTAAAAATGTGGCTAGTTGATGAGTCAATCCAGAAATTCTAAATTTCAATCCCCAACGGTGGATTGCCATAATTGAAAAATCTGCAGGAAATCTCCATATTCGGATGGAAAAAGGAGAATCACACCATGATTTCCCCTTATATAATAATCAACTCAACGATGGACAAGGCTTCCTCAGAGAGGATGGGTTCCTAGCTGCTAGGGGCTTCTTTCGGAGTAGGTCAGGCATTGCGAGGCAAGTTGTACACTCAAATGACCCATGCTGAGAATCTGAGAATCGAATTAGATGAGTGGCCAAAAGTAGAATGACCATCCCAGTAGACTAGTTTAGTTTCCTGGTGGTTTTCGAATGACGAAGACTTTCCGACAATTTCTCGCCATTCTCTGCTGCTTCCCCGCTGGACCGTCCTGGACCATCCCAGTTGACCCCGAGGTTTCCACAGGTGAAAAGCCTCTTGGTTGCAGGGCGGGGGCCGAGTCCAATTGAGTCCTCTTGGTGGTGAAATGATGGGTGATACTAAGTGGCTTTAAAGGAGGATTGATGTGGTAATCTGGTAAATCTGGTAAATCTATATAATGTCATAAACCTCCTGAATTCTACCAGAAATAGGTTAGCACTTCGCTGAGGTTTATGGCTTTGGGGTTTTGAAATTTACCATCATCCACGAACCAGAAGATACTGGGCTCGTTATGGGTACCCAGTGACTCTTGAACCTCGGAAACGCAAGGGTTCCGTGGACGCGACCTGAAGTTAATTTCTTTTCTCCCCCTGCATTTCGCAGTCGAAGCTTCCCTATTGGTTCAATTTTAATATTGTTTTGTTTGGAGTGGATCAAAACCTATGAACTCCTCTACAAATGGAGGTTTTGATGGAACAACAGACGTCTGTAAATGGGGGGGAATAGATTCTTATATTTTCTTATATTTTCTTATATCATCTTTGGTGGGGATGCACATCCATGATCACCGTCTTGATGGTTTTATGATCAACGCGTCATGGTTTTATTGCCATTTTTAATGTGTTAAATCCACATATTTTTGGTCCACGTTTGATGGTTAAATCCCAATTCTTTTGGTGGGTTAAATCTAAAATTTCAGCGTTGATGGTTTTGGTGATGAAATCCCAGCTATTTGGGCTGTCCAGGCCTGGGCTCTCGCACGGGGCCAGTGAAGACCTTCAACGCGGAGAAAGGACCTGAGTGGCTGTGGGGCAATTCACCAACAACCATAGGGGACTTAAAACTCAAGAATTTAAGGATCAAAAAGAATGATTTAACCACCGCAAGGTAATTTAAGCACCAAAAACGGTGATTTAACCAAAACATGTGGGCATTTATTCAGCAAAAGTAGGTCATCGAACCAGCACAACCTACAACCTGAAAGTTCACCGTTTGAAGCCCCAGCGAAACATCTTTTTTCAAATCGTGGTACTGTTTGTAGGGATAAGACAACTTGTAATTGTGAAACTCCTTGCGATGGAACTTGTGTTGAAGAGCACATGTTGGCGATGGTGCCCTTGAATGGATTTTTGAGACCTCTTGAAGTGTGTCGGCCGACGTGAAATCTACCCAACCAATCAAAGAGTCCAAGAAAGGATGGCAATTTTCAGATGTCATCATAGCATTAAACAGGTGCTGACTGTTTGCTTCCTTGGCCAGGATTTGGCTTCATCTCTACCGACGATGGCACTCCTGATGTGTTCCTCCACGTGAAGCAGTGCGTGGGATCTGTCCCCAAGCCCGGCGATATCGTCACCTACGATATCGAGCCGTCTATCAACAGACCAGGGCAGATGGTGGCCAAAAACGTGCAGGGTGGCACCGGTGGGCCAACTGGAACGGGTGGCTACGGAGCCATCAGAAATAGCAGTGACATGTCGCACCTTAGTAGCCCATATGGGCAGAACGGGATGGGGGGAATGGGCGGCATGTCTCAGATGGGCGACATGAGTGGGATGGGGATGAACCCACAGATGGGTCAGATGGGCCAAGGTCAGATGGGCCAGGGCCAGATGGGCCAAATGGGGCAGATGGGCTGCGGGTGTGGTGGCTGTCAAGGCTGTCAAGGCTGTCAAGGTTGCCAGATGGGCCAGATGGGAGGCTGTGGCTGTGGTGGGTGTGGGGGCTGTGGTGGCTGTGGTGGCTATGGCTGTGGCATGAATGGCTGCGGCGGGTGTGGCTGCATGTCCTCCGACATGAGTGGCTGTGGAGGTTGTCAAGGCGGTTGCGGCGGGTGCATGTCCCAGCCCATGATGGGACAGCCACAGCAGCAAGACGGCCTCGGAGGATGTGGCGCCTATGGCATGTCTCAAGGAATGATGGGACAGCCACAGCAGCAAGACGGCCTCGGAGGATGTGGCGCCTATGGCATGTCTCAAGGAATGATGGGACAGCCACAGCAACAAGATGGCCTCGGAGGATGTAGTGCTTGCGGTATGTCTCAACCTTTGATGGGGCAACCACAGCAGCAAGACGGCCTCGGAGGATGTGCTGCTTGCGGAATGTCTCAACCTTTGATGGGGCAGCCGCAGCAGCAAGACGGCCTCGGAGGATGCGGTGCTTGTGGGATGTCTCAACCAATGATGGGACAGCCACTACAAGCACCACCAGACAGCAGTCTTGCGGGTTGTCAAGCAGGGTTTGATGGTGGGTGTGCTGGTGGAATGATGCAACCAGCCGCCATTGGACAAGCACCTGCACCAGATGGAGGGTTTGCAGGATCCGGGGTGCCCCAATGATTGCAGCCTCCGGCCGGTGCTGGCCACCAAAAGCGCGATGAGTGCGGCGACGCCGTGAGTCAAGTCAATCCAATGTAATGAGAAATGTCGTGAAACATGTGAAGAAAAGCTGGACACTAAAATGTCCAATGTCGCAATGTTGGAAGAAAAGATGCGAGCACGTCCTGATGCCGTCGGATGTTAGTATACCATACTATACTTAGAACAGGTGCTGCACTTCGAGACACTAGATAGTTGGGTCATAAGTCATAGGTTATAAACTAAATCACCAAGCTGCAACCGATTTTGCAATGATTCAAACCCAAGTTGTGTGGTACTTTCGCATTTTGGTCCTACAACATCAAGGATCACATCTGGCACCGTTTTTATTGGACGCCCGTGGGCAGCCAATGATCTGACTAAAACCGATTCGGGAGCTGTACCTTGGATGTTACTCACGCCTCAGCATAAAACATCAATAAAACATCAATAAATCATCGACAACTTATGAAAACTTATCACAGCTCCTCAACATCATGAAAAGATATTAAAAGTCATTTGAAGTCATGAGAAAGTTTGGCCTCAGGATAGTGATTTGTACGGATTCCCACGGTGGAAGAAGCCCAGGGTCTCAAGTATCTGGAGGCAACTGGGCTTGGCCCGAAACTTTACCAAAGAGTTGAAGGTATGGCGTGGGCCTTAGGGGTGGGGAGACACACCTCAGAAACCACGTGCCGCTTGGTGGTTTCGTCCATTGGGGGGATGATCCCCAATTACAACTCTTGTTGGGATGACATGAAGCCACCAATCAGATAGGATGTGACCTTTCCAACTTCTTGTGTCCAAAATACCCAGCACTTTGATCCACTTTGCAGCTTTGCACTGAGTAGGTGCCAACAGTCCCAGTTGAGGTCTCCCCTATTCTTGAAGCATTGGATGCAGAAATGGCTCATTTTTGGATGGGAGTTTCTGGAGGGCTGAAGATTCCCAGGCCTATGGCTCTGATCAGGTCAGATGTGGTGGATGGCAGCAGAGTCTTTGATGTTTTCGCTGGCCTAGTGCCGGGATACCCACCTTGGGATGGGAAAATGGGGAGCCACCATTGGAGCCACCATGTTCAGTAGCGTTTAGTGGGTTCTTTCAGTGCGGTGGCGTTTTGTCACTTGATGGAAACCTGCTTTCCACTTGCCTTCAGTTTAAAATGAAGAATCACTACTTAGAAACAGCAGAAGACAAGAATTGGACAGCTGGTGGATTTTGGGACCAGAACCTTTATGATCCTTTATGCACATCCTTGAAGTCTCAGATGCAACCCAAAAATGCCAGTTCTAGTAGAAGCTCATCTTAGAATCCGCGGTGTGCAAATTCCATACGAGCCTTTAGAAGGTTTTCGATTTGAATTGACATACCCTCTGGTAATTTAACGTAGCTATGGAAAATCACAATTTTTAATGGGTAAATCCACTATAAATGGCAATTTTCAATAGCTATGTTAAATTACCAGAGGGTACATTGGCACTGTGGTATCAAGCGTGTTCCGGTTCCCGCAGATTCCGTAGATCAAGTTCTCCGCAGGCCTGGCCAAGCCGCCAAGGCGGCAGGAGCACGACGGGAGGCGTGTGGCGGGATGTGATCGCCGGGAGATGTGCCATGGGGCCATGGGGAGTTAACACACATTTAGGCGAGGATTTGAGTACCCTCTGGTAAACTAAGATAGCTATTGAAAATGGTGATTTATAGTGGATTTACCCATTGAACATGGTGATTTTCCATAGCTATGTTAGTTTACCAGAGGGTAATCAAGAAAGATGGGAAGTTTTACTGATGGAACTTAGCTTGGGTTTTGAGCAAGCCACATGTTTTTTTTCCTTCAAAGTCTAGGAACAGTGAGGAGTGGCACGACAAACATGCCGTAGAATATAAAAATGGATGTAATATGATGTAATCATAACAGGATATGGATATAACATGATATAACTGCAATGATTCGTGCGTGGACTGGTAATGTTGGACAACGAACCATTGCAAGCAACAGCGGATCATCAACTGTATTATGTCCAAAGATGGCGAAGGGCCACAACCAAGATGCTTTCTCCATTAGTCTCCCTTCGACTCAGAACGTTTAGGATATTTTTAGTGTGTACCAAGAATTTCGGGAGAGCCCAAGTGTAGCATTATCTGCTCTTAGGCTGGGGAGCTGGGTGTTAAACACTCCTTTTCTGCTCTTCTGCTCTCGGGCCTGGCGACCGGGGCAAGTGGGGCAAGCGATGGACCTGCCATTTTTATTACTCTAAGTATTAAAACTGTTCTATAGTCATCATTAGGCCATATAGTCATTATTTTGTTATTCTTATAGTGTTATAGTAATATATAGTAGTAAAATTGTTACTCTAAGCACAAACATCCAATACATCCAATGTTTGGGGTCAATCATTTTGAGACATGGCCCTCATCGAGGCCCCGTCTTAGTCATCATACCTCCAAACTCCAGCTGCATGACTTGTGCTTTTGCGGGATTCGAATTTGTTGCGGTGATTTTTGAGGCCACCTTGATTGTCCTGCACTCAGACCAGCGATAAGACACAGGCAAGAAGATGTTGTATGATGTTTTTTGATGCACAAGAGGTGCCACTTACTAAGAGTGGACTACGCAGTGGTTGAGGTGCAACAAATGCCAAAAAACCATTCGCACACAGCTTCCGGAATTTCAGATGTATCATAACGGGCATCCTTGATCTTGTTACAAACTTGTGATGAAGTGTTGCCTGCCAAATGCTGACTAGCAATGCTCATACGGTCCAAAACAGTAGGGGTGACCTCAGAGGAATGCGCCAGACACCACACTGCTTGGTTCTGATGGTTTCACCACTCAGCCAACATCAGTGTGCCGTCTGTTCCATTTGATGTTTCGAACGGGCCTTACTTCTGACCCTCTCCCGATGTTTCGCGCTTGGCTGAGGCGCCATTGGCGGCTCTCTCCTGCAGTGCAACAGGCCGAAAACTCATGAAATCCTTCCGCCAAAGTCACCGCCAAGCGTAACAAGCTTCACAAGCTCCTTTCCCCTTTTCAAATTGACTTGTGGCACGACAGAACATCGCTTGACAGAGGAAGACACAAAATCAACCACTGCACCAATTTACAAATCATATCACCCCGAAGAAATCGCCGAAGCATCCGAAGAAAGGTAACAATCAACATAATCAACATAACCAATCAAAAGAACAACTATCCACAACCACCAACAAAAGAATCGTTGAAACCAGTTCTCCAAGCAGAAATTCTTCGAAAGTCACACTGCCAGGCGCTAACTTCCTGGAAGCCTCTAGGCTCGGACGACTCAGTGAAGCGCAACTGAACCAGGCGAGCCCTTCAGGGCACTTTTTGTTTGTGGGATAAGCCTTGGAGCATCCCAAATTGGGGTTAGGAAATTGGATGAATTTGGATATACGCTTAGTACTGGGATGTAAAATGACCCCCATATGGTACGGGATGGTTTATGGCACTTGGTGGAGATGTTGGGATGTAGTTTATGTTTGCGAGGAGTTGACGACATGACCTATGGTGAAAAAGGGGGATTGGGACCGCTGAAAATGACCAAAGTGGCAACTGCTGGCAGTCTTGGGGGGAAGCTGCTGGAAGGTGCTCCACGAAGTCTTCTATGAAAGAACTGAAGTTCAGGTCTATGCCCTAGTGTTTTGGAGATCTTTGGAGTTCTTTGGAGATCTTTGGAGATCTTTAGATTGTGGGCAGGATGACAATTTGCATTTTCTGGACACCTGCAATTGTTATCAATTGTTTGGCTATTTGGACCTACAAGACCCTGCCATGGTTTAGAGTCCGATTTGAGGCCGCAGCAGTTTGAAGTTCCAGATCGGTTTATTTGCATGTTGGCCGTGGGATTGTGTGTTCATGTACCCTTTCTTAGCAAAACATGGGCTTGTCTGAGAGTGTAGCTCAAAATCCAGTGATTCATCATTATCCTTCTGCAAAAAACGGCTATTTGGGGGGTTAATCCCACATTTTCAGCCATAACCACACATTGGAAGTACCCTCCATGTTTGACTTCCACCTTGGAGCCATTTTTTGCTATGGTGGTTCTGTTACCAAGACACCGCACACCATAGGTCAAAGCATCGGTTCTCTTCGAGCTCATTGAAGACTCACAGGGCGAACGACACGCGCGGCTTGGCGATTTACGGTTCATCCCCAAGGCTGGCAAGAAGATGTTTCGATCCATCCCCTCATCTTGATGAGGCTACTCTGAGACTCTATGTCTTTAATTTTTCAACTCGAACTGTTCCGAACTGTTGAACTTTAATCGAACTGTTGCAGTTTAAGCAGTTAAACAGTTCAACTGCACCAAGGCCCAGGGGTCTTTCGATCTCAGAGCCTGGGAGCCAAGCGTTGCTGGTGATCAAGTGAGTGGCTCACGTTTTTGGACCCACACCAAGCCACATTTTTTTTGTTGGGGGGGGGGGAAGAGTTGGGGATGTTTGAATATGAACTATTCACTTTTCTGTTTTTTTTTGCGTATTTCTGGCTTTGACACCCAAGTTTGACCCCACGACGTTGCGAGTTTGTCCCCATGATAACCCGATGGCTTTGGTTCCCCAAGTTTGACCTGCTGGTTGAATTGGATCTGACGTTTAGACTCAATGGATTCCTCTTTGAATGGTTTGAGCCCCCAGTTGAGGTTCTTAGCGGCTGTGGGGTCAATGGGCTCCACAGATGGGCCTCCAGTTGACACCTCGCCTGGGGTCCCAGGATGTCCCAGGGGTGAAGCGGGGCTGGTGAAACTGGGGGAACCTTAAAGTCCTTTTTGTGGGGGAAGAGTTGGGTATACCCAGCCTGAACACTTGATTTTTGTTTTTCCCCGAGAGCGTCTGAGCGCAAGGTTCTTCCAATAGTGGGGGTCTGTAAAACATCTTCTCATCTTCACATCTTCTCATCCTCACATCTTCTCATCCTCACATCTTCTCATCTTCACATCTTCTCATCTTCACATCTTCTCATCTTCACATCTTCTCATCCTCACATCTTCTCA
>Ga0126342_10014693_pt1 | contig 13799 bp, 7 predicted proteins | sample Cyp1metagenome_FD_92528 | JGI IMG/M metagenome (GOLD analysis project Ga0126342, IMG submission 92528) | Coral microbial communities from Lord Howe Island, Old Settlement Bay, Australia - Cyphastrea 1 metagenome | ecosystem: Host-associated > Invertebrates > Cnidaria > Coral ...
AGACAGAGAAGGGAACAGGGACAAGACAAGCAAGACAAGCAAGACAAGCAAGACAAGCAAGACAAGCAAGACAAGCAAGACAAGCAAGACAAGCAAGACAAGCAAGACAAGCAAGACAAGCAAGACAAGCATGGAGTCATGGAGAGATGTTGGCATCTAGTACGTATCCAGAAAATCTATCTAGTGTCTCTTCATTGATTGGCATGTCATTCTATGTCTATGTTACATGTTCAGTGCAATATTTTGCAGAGCAGGTGCTGCGCTTGACGGTACCACCTTGACCTTCATAGCAAAGGCTGGAGCCGTTTGATCCCCCGAGAGAGCCGAGCCGTTTAGAGTTTATTTCTTTGCTCGGCTTTGCTCGGTTTTTTGCTCACTTCATTGTTTGAATGTTCAAAAGAATGTCATTTCGCCCTGTGCCGCGCAGCCAGGCTTCTGGACATGCTGCTGTGTGCACATGGCTGGAGAAAAATAAGTGCCAAAAGACAAGCCACGGATACGTCAAGATACGCCACAAGATTCATCAGTTGACAACTTGAGAAGTAGGTCGACTGGGGTCAAAGTTGGGTCAAAGTTGGGTCAAAGGCATGCGCAAGTAGGTATGGAGTCAGGGTACGCAAGGCACAAAGCATCAGTATAGTAAGACTTAGTAAGACTTGCCACAACCTCGTTTGCATGGTAAATCTTGGCTCGGAATGTCGCCGGACTGTCCAGTAGAAAAAAAGGAGACCATGAATACATTGCTTCTCTGCAATCCTTTGCAAAGTTAAAAGTACCCTGTGTCGCAAGCCAGAGCAAAACAAGGCCACAGAGCTGTCAACGTGTTCCAAAGTCAAGTGTATCGAGAGAAGATACCAAGCAGAATGCTTGTCAGAAAGTGAGACATAAATCGACACTGGCTAGACCCATGGCTAGACCAATATACTCTAAGATATTTATGGCATTTATGGCAATGGCCTAGTCACGCCAATCCTTGTCAGTATGGGTGGCTTGGCCAGCACTGGAGAAAGTTTCCGTTTGTGTTGTAAAACAAACTGTATGAGTACATGCAACATTGTACAACGGATTTTAAGAAAAATCCTCTCTCAAGTATATATATATATATACATATATATATATATGGTCCCGGTCTGCGGCCCGGTACCGCCCACCCCCGAAGGTATGGTCCCCCAGGCCGGCTACCTCCCGGCTACCACCCCCCAGATGGTGGTCCCCCCTCCGAGCAGTGGGAGCATTGCGGGAGCTCAAACGGCGTTGGGAGGGGGTGACCCTCCATTTGAGGACCTTTCAAGAAGCGGCAGTGCGACAAGTGACCAAACAGCGTGACATTGGCTTCATTGCGCTCCTGCTGATGCTCACTCACATCTTGGGCTGACAGCGGCTTCCCGTATGGGCTCGTCAGAGGCCTTCCTGCCGTTGGGTACGCCCCTCCTTATGGCATTTTCCTTCAACAGTCAGCTCGGAGGATCCGCATGGCTGATGTTTTGGAGGGATGGCAGGAACACAGCCAACATATCTTGAACCAGTTGAAGCCGGGCAAAGATGATGCCTTCTTGTTGCAGCAGTCCATGGAGGACGCCAAAAATGGCTTTTGTACTCCACCTCTGCGGCGAGCAGAGTTTTTTGGCCTACACCGCAGGACAAGAACATCGTCTCATCCCACGCTGTGTCATCACCCAGAGCTCAGGCAAGCAGAGGGTCATAGACAATGGTGACCTCGGTGGGTAATCAGAGCGCTCTTCGGATTCCAACAAACTCACTCTTTGCAGCCCTATAAGACCAGCCCAGCACATCAGTCTGGTCATGCATCGCTGGTCTGAGGATGAGATCGCCGAATTTTGCAGCATTGATGCCTGGGAGACAGGCCAAGAAGACTTGCCTTCGGCAGGTACTGCCCCATGTCCATGCAGGAGAGCTTAGGATGTGTGGTAGTTTGGTTCCATGATGAGTGGCAAGTCCCAGCATACCAAGTCTACTCCGGCTTGTTGCAGTTACTTCATTCAGCAGATTTTCTCGACTGTTGGAAGCGCTCGCGCGGCGGTTTTGCAAGGTGCTTGTGTCCCTCTGCTTTGACGATGCCACGATCACAGATGTTCGCTCTGCAAAAGGGTCAGGCCAATTGGCCATGAACCAGCTTTGCATCATGATCGGTTCCCCCTTTGCCGAAGACAAGAAGCAAAAGATGCAGAGTACCGGGACTTTCCTCGGTCTTACCCACGACCTAAGCTACATCAACGACACCGGCCATGCGAAATTTTGGGCACGCGCCAGACTCCATGACAAAGTTCGCGACATCATGGCTACGGCACGTCAGACAGGCCATTTCACCAGAGGCACCGCCTCCAAACTGTATGGCATTGCCAGCTTCTTAGAGCAAGGCATATATGGCCGAGTCGGGTATGGAGGTCTCATGGCCATCAAAGCCCGCCAAGATGAGACAGCTACATCCCTGACCCCAGAGATTGAGGCCTGCTTCGAGGTGATCGAAGCTGTGATGCGTTTCGAGCCAAAACGAGAGTTTCCAGTTTTCCCCATGCAGCGGCTGCGATTTTTGGCAGCATCAGATGCTGCTGTCGAAGCCGACAACCCAGGTTCTGGTGGTTTCCACTTCTTCTTTTTCCAACCAGATGGAGCACAGGTCCGTCTCAGTTTTGTCGCAACCAACTGTGCTGAGCTTCAAGCCCTGTGGCAACCAGCGGAGACCCACATTGCCCAGCTGGAACTTTCGATGGTGCTGTATCCCCTAATCGAGCGGGCTGACCTTTTTCGCAATCGTCATGGCCTCTGGTTCCTTGACAATGTGGCCGCGGTGATGACCTTAGTGAGAGGGCGCTCTAGCAACCCTGATTTAGCCAAGCTTGGCCATTTATTTAGCCCTATTTGCACTGCGTGCCCAGGGTTGCTGGGAGTACGTCCAGAGCAAGAGCAACTGGGCCGATGACTTCAGTAGATTAGGTTTCGATGATCCATGGTGGCACTGCCGTGGATTTAGTTTCCATTCGCCGTACCTCCCCACCATCTTTTTCCACCTGCCGTTCGTCGCAGGCATCCTCACCTTTGAATTCCTTTAGTGCTTTGGGTGTAGTAGTGCGTTGGGTGATGCCTGCAGCAGGTTCCAGCCTGGGGTGACCAGGCAGCTTTGACCAGAGGCTGACACTGGCCTGAGGCTATGCGCATGTCACATAGTGACCGACCCAAAGCAAACCTGAGGATAGCAGGTGAAACTGACTGAGCATTGGCAGGCGTTGGAAAAAGAAGTGAGTGAGTAGAGCGCGGTACGAAGTTTCATGTTGTCACTTTGAGATGTACATATATATATACATATATATGTGTGTGTGTGACATCTCAGCAGATGCAAAACTTGTACCCTGCGTTGTTTTTCTGGAGTGTTGTCAATTTTGGAGGAACTATTTTGTTTTTAAGACAATTGTCAATTTTGCAGGGGGCAGTGGCCCACCCATGAGTCCACTGCCAACGAAGCTATTCATGAGTTGGGAGGATATCAGGACCGATGATCAGACATGTTCCGTGGTCCTCAAAAGACGTTGTTCTACAAGATTTTCGTTTTGCTTTGAGAATTGGTTTCAGAACATGGGACCGATAGGAGAACGATAGAATAACGATTGAATCTCGATAAAAACCCATCGGAATTTGCCGGCGAACCGTCCAAGGCACTGCTCCAGCATGCTGCGCTTCAACCTTCAACGATGCAGCGGACATGGTGAAGGTGTCATTGAGTGGTCGATGGTCGCGGTGGTCCCGTGTATCAGGTAGAACCCGAATGACTCGGTCCTGTGAGACCGTATCATTTTCTGTGAAGCAACGCTATCAAACACATCTTATGTTTTTTTTTGGTTGTTTTCTTTCTGGAACGTTTTTTGCCTCATATATTTTGGCCCCAGTGGCTCCAGGTTTCAGGTTGCACTCTGACCACTTTTTTGCCGTTGATTTGTGAGGACAACGTGCCAGGTTCTTTGCGAAACAGCAAGGACCCGCTAAAAGCAGACGAAAACAGACCTGCAGTTTCAGATGTTTCAGTCAGCTCCAGGACTCGCACACTTTCGAAAGTGGTGCCACTTATACTGGCGAATGGAAAGGGAGCAGCAGGCTCTACGTCACTATGCTGTGACATGCTGTGAGCTGTGACAACCCGGCACGCGTCATATCTATTGGATGAGTCCCAATGAGTCATGATGAGCTTGCAGTCAGAAACTTTGAGGCATGGCAAAGGCGTGCAGATATGGCCTGAGACTAAATGATGAATGGCATCAACTCTTTCAAGGGACTTCCGTTGAATTTCAGGCCTGATGGTGCAAGATACGAGGGCGATTGGGCAGATGACAAGGACTGGGGTGGAGGAAATTGGCAACCAACGGAATCATCAACGGCATCTAACCACGTGAATCGATAATCGATCTTGCGGTGTCGCACCGCGCTAAAGCTGCTGAGTCTTTTCTTTCTTTCATCCATCATGGCCTTTCTCTTGTGTGGTTTTCTGACTGCGTAGTTATCCTGCAATGCTGCATACCGATGGAACCCGTTTCCACGGTGGAATCCATCCAGGCATCGGGATTCGGGAGATTCGAACACGTGGATGGAGACGTGTACGAGGGTGCGAATCTCAGGTTTCTGCGGATGTATACTGCAGGGTTCGAAAACATCAAACTGAGATAAACTGAGTATATGAGATGTTTATCAAGTCATACATCCAAACTGAGTCACATATTCAGTGTATCTCAGTGTTCCAGAAAGTGTTCCTAAAGCAGTGCGATGACTGCCGACAACCAAGCAAACGATACCTCGGCAAGAAAAAGGTTCTGCATTGCTTCGTACTAATTAATTACTTTCTGCGAGTGATTCCCACCGAGTGATATCTTATTTGGCATATCTTCTGACATTTTATCTGGAATTTTACCTGACATTTTGCCCCACATATTCTTTGACATTCTTTCTGGCATTCTATCTGGCTTTTTATTTTATCTGACATGTATTCTGACATTCTGCCTAGCATTTACTCTCACATGCTTTCTGGCATCTGGCATCTATTCTGACATTCTCTCTGGCATCCTGCCTGGCATCTATTCTGACAGCCTATCTGGCATATGTTCGGGTCCGTGTGTGCCCAGACTGAGCCAGAGGCCCTGTAGGCTTCGGGCCCGCGTGTACCCAGACTGCCGTGGAGCTCGCCATGTGCTTCTGGAGCGAGATTGCTTCACTTGAGCTGCGGGAGGTGCGGATGAGAAGGACGAGGAGGCGGAGGAGGAGCTGCACTCTTGTTAAAATCTAGAGATCTCCTCCCCGCGGAGCGGGGGGAAAAAAAACATTCATTCAATATCATTCAATTTCTTGTAACATCGGAGCCCTTATTCCACTGAGTTGCTACCCAACTTTTTGTGACGGACAGCCGTTCTGTCATGGTGCTTGTATGTGCTTGTGCCTTTCAGGCCAGTGGAAGAACGACAAGGCAAAAACAGTTTTTTGTCAGGTATTTTGGCCTCTGATCTTCAAATCAGACCCAAACTGTGGAACAATAGATGGAGCCTACAGTGTATCCCAATATGTTATATATGTGCTGATGCGATGTGATAATAACAATATTGTTTGCATTTAATGTTCATCTTCACAGTACTGAGAAGTGCTTAGCACAGGAAACAAGTTTGGTTCTGTCAGGCACATGGCCAGGGCGTGTACTACCACGCCGATGGCTCGAAATACGACGGGCAGTGGGAAGAGGACAAGCAGCATGGGCAAGGCCGGTGAGTAAAGGAATTAAATGATTCGCTCCGCAAGGGTTACGTTGCGTTGAAGCGCGTGGAAGGTGTTAAAATGAGTTAAGGCAAATTCAGTGAGTTGCCGATGCGCTTGATGCCCTTGACGTGTTGATGCAGGCATCGAAGTATGGCCTGGAACTAAGTATCACATGCGAATTGTACAGGTCTGACAATGCCTTGACGCAGGCCTGATGGGGCAAAGTACACCGGCTCATATGCGTGGAGCCCTGCGAAGACACCGACCCTGACTAAATTGTGCTCACAGCATGGAGAAACCTGCTTTGAAACTTGGTGGAACTTGCTTTGATGAGATTTGTTGTTTTGCTGCCCTCCTAGTGGAAGGTCCTCGGAAACAAGAATGGCAAAGGCACATTCTCTTGGGCTGATGGCTCAAGCTACCAGGTGCCAGCCCATGTTGTGGCATGTACCGGCTGTGCATTCATCGTCGAATTCAACGTAGATGCATGTAGCATGGGTATGCATGTGTTGTGTCGCCCAGACTGAAGAGTGAAGATATGACGGCTGTTTCACATGCTGCTAAGGGTGAGTTCATGGGCAATGACATTCATGGCGTGCAGTCCTTGGGAACTCTTGGAGAATGGAGATGTGTTAGGTGAGATTGTTTGAGAAGCGGATGAGAGGATTAGGGCCTAGGGAAATCCAATGAGTGACCACTGAAACTGCACTGACATTGCACCCATTGAGGTTGGCGTGTATCGATGGAGTGATGGTCGTAAATTTGAAGGTCAATGGGCCCACAACAGGACGCATACCATCGCATACCTTTTGTGCGCACACTATGCCCGTGAAGTCATGAAAGCGAAAGCGGCTGACTTTTTTCTCCTCATTATTTTGAGTTGGCTTTTCACATATCTTATGGCAGCTAAAAGCAGAGGGATGAAGCCAGGCAGTCTTGTGCAACAAAGGGCTGAACATTATTCCAGACGCATGTAGTAAAAACGATTAAAAAGGTAAATTCATGTAAACGAGGTTACTCAAGTGACTTTACATGACTTTACCCTGTGAGTTGTAACAGATGGTAACAGATGCCAAAATCCTGCGAGGATGCATGGAACTGGACTCTTCACCTGGGTGGTGTCTGCCTCAGTCGCCAAGATCAAGTGGCAGCTCTGGATCCCATAGCCACCGTACCAAAGCAGGCTGTGGCATGCAGGCTGTCGTGACATGTGTGTGACAAGATGTGACAAGTCTAAAAAGATCGGAAAGCGTGGATGTGTTTCCCTTTCTGCAGGATGGTCGTAGCTATGAAGGCGAATATGTCAACGACCAAAAAGATGGCGAGGCAAATTCGACGCATCACAACTTCGATGTAACTTGTACCCGAAACCGTTTTCGCAGATTTTGCTGCCTTGTTCATTCTTGTTCCAGCAGAGTCTGCTTTCCTGGCAGAACTTGAGCGCTTCTGATTTCGATGAATCAAGTTCAATGTTTCAGAACGTTTTTTGGATTTCCTTTCAGAAATGTGCTGAATCAGGGCATTTTTCGATGGCCAGATGGACGTGTGCTCAGTTACACCATTTGCCAGTCCCAAACTGTGGGAATGTTTCCAGCTCCAGCCTTTGGATGATTTGGATGTGCCAGTGCATGTCAATATGTTCAAAATCGGATCGGGAGACTGCGCAGTTTTCATGCTGGTCCCATATGGGGTCTCTTGCAGTCTATATAGCCGTTGTCCTCTGCACCCCTTCGCAGTCCACACTATTTCCTGCAAAATAATTTTCATTTCGTGAATCAAATACCATCAAATACCCATTTTGTTGGCTTCCCATAGTGGGCGTGTCCCTGATGGGCCAGATGGGGGATTTTGTAATCGGAAACCTCCAATTGTTCTAATTGCTGGTCAAGCCGACGTACCGACAATGGTGAACGACATGACATCCTGTGACAAGCTTACAAATACAAACACGGCTGACGCAGCTAGTCAAACCAGCCTGATTTTGAACTACTAGTAGAGGCCATTTAGGAACTGCAATCAAAGAGCCATTGATGGCGTTCCTTTTCCCATTGGCAGATGGAATGAGGCCGTCAGTATCATGGTCAATGGAAATATGGAAAGCAACATGGGATCGGTGTTTACTGCACTGCTCGAGGCTGGAGGGCAGTCGTTGTTTTGTGTTTTGTAATTTGCTGAAACGCTTTAAAGACGATGCTTTAGCAACTTTAGCGCGCATGGCAATGTCAGATGGTTTGGCTCACTCTGATATTTTCGCAGTTGCACATGCAAGGACATGAAGGACCATGACAGTGTGTTTTAGTACGCCTGCGTACTCTGGCAAACGTCCCAAAATTCAGAAAGCTCCAAAGTTTGGAATACTTGAGAAAATGATAGAAATATAGTTCGGAAACGACGAGCCAACAGTCGATACTCTGGAGGCGACAAACGCAAAGGCGAATGGGAAGAAGGCGCGGCTTCAGAAGAATACGCCAACTTGTTTTCTTCTGGTACTATCTTGGGTTGGTGTTTTTCTTTTTCTTCATTTTTTGTGTTGGGCGGAGCGAAGAATCTAAAACTCATTTTAATCGAGGCTGGCCTGAAGGAGAACTTGTCGTCTCCCACGTCTTGTCAGTAAAGGCAAGCTACGTTCCTAGAAACCCGAAATTCGCTGGCAAGCCACTCTGAATGACCTCGCATGTTGAGCACGTGACCTCCGGAAGCGCAGGAGTGGCAGTCCTTATATCGTGGGGAGCAAATTCTTTGTCTTTCAATTTTTAGGACAGCTTGAAAACAGCTTTACCTGCCTTTCGGTTGTTTGATTTCCTTTTGAACATCTCCGTTTCATTTACTTACTTTACTTATTGCCCTTTGTGCTGCTTTTGCGCAAAATGTCCACCTTTTGCTTGTCGAAGCCATCGTGGCCACTGTGTCAATGTGCAGTTTCCCTGGTCCCCCAAGAGGGCCCTGTAAGCCAAAGAAGGTGTACACCTTGTAGCATCATGAAGCATTCAAACCATTCAAACATATTCAACCATTCAACTGTATGGACCTGGAGTCTACCAGTCCTCACTGACGAACATGCCAGGCCGAAGAACTTGCTGGCTGGGCCCGGCAGAGGCATCAAACAAAGAGCACGACTGCGACACGGTGTGAGACGATCTGAATCGATCTGAGCCTTTTCACTTCACAAGAAATTAACAGAGTCGTTTCAGAGACAAGTCGTGATCGAGCTGAAAAGTTAGAGGCATCGAAACGCTTTCTATAGATTACAAGGAAAGCGCTTGTTCTATCATAGACGTATAGTATAGACCTTTAATGACCCTTACAGAATCTATAGAACCTTATGGAGTTTGCAGTGACATCGTTGTGTTTTGATGTGTTTTGATGTGTTTTGCCACTCTGCCACTCCCCTATGCCGGAAATCCGAAGCGCTTTCCCAGTGCGTCACAGCTTGGGCGACTCCTTGAAGAAGAATTTGCAGTTTCACCCTTGTTCAAAAGTTTTCGCAAGTTTCACAACAGTTCCAAGGTGAACCTGTTTCGGTAGCGGCAGTGGCAATGACGGCACTTGTGTCATTTCATTGTGCCATGTGCCATGAGACTTGGCAGCCCAAAAAGCCAAAAGATTCCATGCAGCCAGCTTTCTCTCAAAAAAGTAGCAGCACTAGTTTTCACGTAGTTTCCAGCTTCCAGTCTGGTGCCACGTATATACTTGTGAGCCAGAACAAAACTGTTGCCTCAACGCCGCTCGGACAGCGCTGCCTACGCTTGCCAGTTGCAGCTTGTCGCTCTTCGAGTTGCCGATACATTGCAGATGTCAGCTCGAACGTTCCCAACACGCACCCAGAATGAAATGAATCAAGCCGAACAGGATCAATGCAAGAAAGGAGATACTATAATAGCAACTGCAACTACCAGGGTTGCTGGACTGGCAACCAACTTTGGCCGCCCTGTAGTCACTGTAGTCTGAGATTGCTTCGCCTTTCACTTTAGAAGCTGCGATTGCATTGAGTCAGTGGATGCCGCGAATGGCATTTTGGACAATGAGAAATTGCACACGGCGCAATTTCTGTCTTTACTGTGTGTAATCCGTGCTGCACCTCCGCAAACTCTGCGCAGCAGGGCTTCTCAAATTCACATCAAATCGCACGTGGGGCCAAAACAGAACACCTGTCAAAACCCCAGAACATGCTCTTTGGCACTTATGCGGCTTTGTAGCAGCTTGATGCCAAAACTACAGCGCGCATTCCTACGGGGGCTCCGCACATATTTACAACGTATTAAAACAGTGGCATGGCATCATGTGGGGCGCAATGTAGGTGTTGCGCCGTAACGCGGTCGGTTCGATATCCATTCAAATGCAAATGTGCTCCCGTAGGGCCACTCTGATGGCGCAGACAATCTCAACGTTCTCAGCGCTGTACCATACAAGAAAGCAGCCATTGTCCAATGAACCCAGCCCGAGCCGCACGGAGTGGGCCAAGGTCATTCTGTACCAAGATGCGTGTATGCATGGTGTGTGTGCGTGCATGTATGGACATGCGGTATATTATACAATTGCGTAGATAGTGGGTATGAATGTATGTGCCTTCACACTTGCGAGATGTACCGATGCTCGCGCAATTGACATGCGTTTGCATTCGACTTCAGAAGCATGACTAGAGCCAGCGGTTCCGGGGTGGCGTGGGCCAAAGGCGCCTAATGATTAAACTTCCTCATTGCTTCAGCACAGCCTGGGGTAGTTTCTGTCATGACTATTCCCGCATTTTTCTTAAGTTTCAAGCCATTGCGACGTAGACCCCGTTGACTTCTTTATACTTTCTTTTAGACGTTTTCTTCAAAGCCATCACCCACACACCCACACATGGTGAATTGCAGGACCCATGGTTTGGCCCCAAACTTCGGGCACCTTCAGTTATCACAGCCGCCTTTTCTTGTTTCACCTCGCTACGGGCACCTTTCATTCTTTCAAGCAGCCAGCCTAGATACAGTATCATACCGTATCCGTACCTAAAGCCATACTTTATTTCGCCAATTTATGCACGTTAGCGGTGACGTCTGCAACTTGTAACATGGAGGCTGTAAAATATTGTAAAATCAAGCTGACTTGCAAGAATGGACGAGAAACCGCCTCTCTGCTCAGCAGCCCCGTTAAATGTTGAAGGTTCAGTATAACCATCACATTGCTGGTATTGTTTGAATCAGTACAAACACGTACACAGCACAAGCACATACACACATGGTCCACATGGTCATCCATGCGCATGCGCGTGCACATAAAGATGTAGATGCAGACAATAATGAAACGTAGACATCATTTACAATTGCTCAGGCATGGCCTTATGAGGAAAACAACTGCTGAGACAGAGAGCTTCTTACATAGATGAAACATTAAAGAACGACCAGTAAAAGTTACAACATGGCGCAAAAGTTGAAGGCTCCAAAACATGAAGCAAAAAACAAAGCAAAAAGTTGGAGCAAAAGTTCAGAGTACAACGTTGATGCAAAGATTGCGTACAAGTTCAATGTTCACGAACAAGTTGGCGCAATAGTTCAAGGCTCAAGAAGAATGGACCAAAAATCGACCAAACTTCAAAAATCACAAAACTTCGACAAAACATTGACCAACTTTCAGCAAAACACGACCCAACCTCGGCAAACATCAAAAAATATCGGCAAAACATTTGCAAAAGATCGACCAAACCTCAACGAGACATCGGCCAGACGTTTCCGGCTTGCAACTTACTTTGTGCCAACTTTGGTGCCAACTAGCCAGTTCCCTGTCTTCGCAATTTCTTTTTCACAAGCATGGCCAGGAGTGGACTACTTTATTCAAGCCTTTGAAGAGTAACATGGCGACAAAAAATGATACCGTTGAAATTCAGGGGCCTGGGTGGAACCTCCAGATCACGCGCATGGGAACAATAGCGGAGCCGCAGGGACGACAAGGGAAAATAGATGAAAATAGACCATACGCTGATTCAAAACTTACGCGCGCGCGATCCCAATCGATTTAGTTGAACCGCCGCGGTCCGCAAGGGACATGCAAAAATCATCCGGAGGACCCGGCAAACATCACTGGGACAGCAAAACTGCAAGAAAACCATTTCATGAGACAGCTATTGCCGCTTATCCGGGCTGCCGAAAGCCAATCTTTCCACTCGGGATTTTTGAAGGGAAGTTATTTTCCTCAATCTTTCATTCAGTCTTGTCATGGAAGAGCGCCAATCATTATCGATTAGGGTGACCCATCCCACTGTGTCTCCCACTTCGCCTCCCGCTTTGTCGCCCAGCTTGCGTCCCACGTTGTCTCCATCTCCCACTTTGGCCCTTCACATTGTCTCAGACTGCGTCTCGCATTTCCTCTCTCACTTTGTCCGTCTCTTCGTCTCCCATTTTGTTTCCCACTGTGTCCCCCACTTTCTTTTTCACTTTGTTTCGGTCTTTTGTCTCGCACTTTGTCCCCCGTGGTGTGTCCCACTTTGGCACTTCAGTTTGTCTTAGACTGCGTGTCGCACTTCGTCTCCCACTCTGTCTACCGCTTTGTCCGTCGCTTTGTTTCATGCTCCCACATTGCCCCCCCTGTCTCCCACTGTGTCTCCGCACTTTGTTTGAAACTTTGTTTCCCGGTGTGTCTCCAACTTCGTCTGGCAATTTGTTTCGCATCTTGCGTCCCACTTAGTTTCACCCTTTGTCTCCCACTTGTTTCCCACTTTATCTCGCGCTGCGTCTCCCAGCTTGTCTCTGACTCAGTTTCCCCCTGCGTCTCCCCCTTTGTCTCCCACTTTGTCTCTCCGCTTTGTTTGCCCACTTTGTCTCCCACCTTATGCCCCATTTTGTCTCCCAGTTCGCCTCCCGCTTTGTCTCCCGGTTCCTTTGTCTCCCACCTTATGCCCCATTTTGTCTCCCAGTTCGCCTCCCGCTTTGTCTCCCGGTTCCTTTGTCTCCCAGCCTGTCTCCCACTTTGTCTCCCCGCTTTGTTTGCCCACTTTGTCTCCCACCTTGTGCCCCATTTTGTCTCCCAGTTCGTCTCCCGCTTTGTCTCCCGGTTCCTTTGCCTCCCAGCTTGTCTCCCGCTTTGCCTCCCCGCTTTGTTTGCCCACTGTGTCTCCCACCTTATGCCCCATTTGGTCTCCCAGTTCGCCTCCTGCTTTGTCTCCCGGTTTCTTTGTCTCCCAGCTTGTCTCCCCGCTTTGTTTGCCCACTTTGTCTCCCACCTCATGCTCCATTGTCTCCCAGTTCGCCTCCCGCTTTGTCTCCCGTTTTCTTTGTCTCCCAGTTTGTCCCCTACTTTGTGGCCAACGGCCAACTTGTTCCAACTTTGTCTCCTGCTTTATCCTCTGGTGTGTCTCGTGCTTTGTCTCGCTGTCTCCCACCCTGTCTCCCACCCTGTCTCTCTCTCTGTCTCTCTCTCTCTCTCTGTCTCTCTCTCTCTCGCTCTCTGTGTCTCTCTGTGTCTCTCTGTGTCTCTCTGTGTCTCTCTGTGTCTCTCTGTGTCTCTCTGTCTCTCTGTGTCTCTCTGTCTCTCTCTGTCTCTCTCTGTCTCTCTCTCTGTTCTCTCTCTGTGTCTCTCTCGTGTCTCTCTCTGTGTCTCTCTCTGTGTCTCTCTCTGTGTCTCTCTCTGTGTCTCTCTCTGTGTCTCTCTCTGTGTCTCTCTCTGTGTCTCTCTCTGTGTCTCTCTCTCTCTCTGTGTCTCTCTCTCTCTCTGTGTCTCTCTCTCTCTCTGTGTCTCCCTGTGTGTCTCTCTGTGTGTATCTCTGTGTGTCTCTCTGTGTGTCTCTCTGTGTGTCTCTCTGTGTGTCTCTCTGTGTGTCTCTCTGTGTGTCTCTCTGTCTCTCTTTCTGTCTCTCTTTCTGTCTCTCTCTGTCTCGCTCTCTCTCCCTCTGTCTACCTCTGTCTCCCTCTGTCTCCCTCTGTCTCCCTCTGTCTCCCTCTGTCTCCCTCTCTCTCCCTCTGTCTCCCTCTGTCTCCCTCTGTCTCCCTCTGTCTCTCTCTGTCTCTCTCTGTCTCTCTCTGTCTCTCTCTCTGTTCTCTCTCTGTGTCTCTCTCGTGTCTCTCTCTGTGTCTCTCTCT
>Ga0126342_10014694_pt1 | contig 13799 bp, 11 predicted proteins | sample Cyp1metagenome_FD_92528 | JGI IMG/M metagenome (GOLD analysis project Ga0126342, IMG submission 92528) | Coral microbial communities from Lord Howe Island, Old Settlement Bay, Australia - Cyphastrea 1 metagenome | ecosystem: Host-associated > Invertebrates > Cnidaria > Coral ...
ATATATATATATATCGATGAATAGATGTTTGCCAGAGGCAGGATGATTTGGATATGGCCCCCATCCAGAAACCACTGACTATGACAATAGTCAACAGCCAAGCTTTGAGGACTTTAGAATCACATAAGCAAATGGTCATGATCCTGGGGGTTGTTTCTTAGCTGCGTAGCTGCGTCCAAGCTCTCACCAAATCGCACAAACATGATGCTAGAAGCAAACCTGTATGCCTGTATGCAGCTGTGCTTCCCGAGTTCGAGATTGTTTGAAGGATTTCAAAGGGCACAGAAAACCACAATGATTGCGGATGATTGGGTGCATGTTTTGTCAAGCTGTACCCTTCAACTGTCATCGACATGTACCCACTTTTCTATGTATACACTGCCGTAAAACTAGCCTGACACCGGGTGGTGAGGGCAATGCAACGACCTGCGACATTCTACAGGGGAAGTATCTCAAAACTGGCTTACTTGAGATTGTTTTTTTTAAATAATCCTTCTAGATGCATGGGTTATATCATGTGTATTCTCCACAACATGGTGCCACCAGGGCGTGTCTGGTCCAGGAGCGTCATCAATCACCTTTAGTCCATCTAGGGAAAGCAAAAGAGGCGCTGAATCGGAAGACCACATGGCTGGGTACAAGGTGCCAAGGTTCCCCCCCGTTAACAGTTATGAGTTATGAGTTTGGTTTAAAATTCCATCAGCTACAGACATATTTGCCATACACCCTAGTTATAAAAACTATATGAGTTCTCAACCAACTTGGCTATAAAGGGGGGCCCACCTTGTAATCATCCTAAAATCATTATGGGATTTATATGGATTTATGGGGATACAATCGATGGACATGACATATGTGGATATTTCACCAGCAAACAGGTTGGTGTTTTGTGTTTTTGTGTTTTCCCCTGGGGTGATGACACCAATTACAGGGCAGGGATTCACCAATCAGAGACTCAGCAAGAGTAGGTGCTAGGATGTCTATTGGTGCTGGGATGTCCACAGTATTGTACATTCAGCAATTGCAACATGGGTTGCATCGACTCAATCTCAAAGTGACAATGTCTTTTGCATGTCGACCTGTGCCCATAGATCACTTGAGCCCTGTTATGTTTAACGATCATCAATGGTGACAAGCTGCCGCGATACTGGTTGATACTAGCTTACTAGCTATATTCAACTGGCCAGCATCATCCTGTGGTTCTGATTTGAACGATGCTTTTGGCAATCTTACCCGGCAAATCCCGGCAATGACCGGCGAATCCCACATGATTTCAGTTGTGAATTTGGCAATGATTTGCCATTGCCTTTTTTGTCCATATTTTGTATGCTGGCTTGATGAGGGATTCTGATAGCACGGGGAATCCTTTGCGCGTTTTTTTTTGTAGTGCCATTTGCATCCATGCCTGACCGTGCAATCCATATTGACACCATTTTACACCTGCTAGTTGCCAACATGTGCATGCGATATGGCATTGTCATTCTGTGGCTGGCATGTTAGATGAATCCATCGGTTGACCCTATTTCAGAAATGCCAGGCCCGGCTGCGCCCAAGCAGGTGCCCGAAAAGGGCCCCTTGCAGGTGCAAAGATTGGAATTGATTGGAGCTTTCCATACATGGTGGTACCCTAAAATGGATGGTTTATAAGGGAAAATAATCTATACATGGATGATTTTGGGGTACCCCCATTTTAGGAAACCTCCCATTGAATTGATGTTGCTTTGAGCATGAGATTGAACCTGTAAACATACCAATGGCCAGCAACCAGATTCTAACCAGCAACATTTCTCTGGTACCCTTTGCCAGGCAGATACTCTCCTTAGGAAACAATATCTCACATCCACTTTGTGTCAGGGTACTTTGTTGGTCCCTGGGATGATTGAGCCAGGTGTTGAGCCTGTTTGGTGAGAGCTCCGGAATCTATGCAGCTTGGTGCGGCTGCCATGTTCTTTCAAACGCCAGTGGCGTGCCTGACTAAATGATCTAAATGATGGTTGGTAAGGGAATTATCCCCAACAATTCATGGCGTATTCATGACGTATTTGTTGTTTTGCACCTGTTGCAATTTGCAAAGGCTAATGAGTGGAGTTTGAACGAACCTTGGGACTTTGATTTGAGATGATTTACGCAAAAGCCATGACTTGTCCGTTGGAACATGTTGGAATGTAGAGTCGAGATGTCCAGCTTTGGGGTCAGGACACACCGCACCAGAGCCTTGCCAGGAAAGGCGCCAAAGTTACTTGCGCCTTGCTGGAGAGTGGGATGCCGAGAAAACCCTGATGCCACAAAGGCGTGCCTACCATCCGCTTTATTACTGCATAGCCTGTTGCTCCACCTTTTGCAGTTTTTTTTGTAAAATCCTGGTTTTGCTCGCTTTTGAGGAGTCATTTTGAATATTTATTGAGATGTTGGTTCCTCAAATCGCCACTTTGCTGGATGACTTCCCTTTTCTCCACTTGTTCTTAGGTTCCAATCCCAAGTTTCGTTGTTGAACTCCTCCATTATTCACAGGTTGCCACAAGCGAAGCCAAAGCGAAGCCAAGGCGAAGCCAAAGAGTCTGCTTCAGCTCTGGAGTTGCTAGCAGCGAGGCGCACGCTCTCCGTGGTGCTTTTAATGTCAACCAGAATATATTTAAGAATAAAACTTAAACAAAATAAAACAATGGGGGGTTTAGTAAGTTTAGCATCAGGAGATTCACCTTATATAGATTTATTTAGATGGAGGACATTGAACAACCAAATGCACAATCCTCGTAAGAAACCCAACCCAACAGACCACCGCAACGCTTGTTGCACAGATCTCACCTGTAGAAGCCAGATGACACGCTTTGTGGCAATCTGACATGGCGATCGTAAACAAAAAAATCACTAGTTCAATAGTCTGTTGCTGTTTAACCCCCCGAACAGTGTTGCTGATTCATCCATTTCTTGCATTTGTTGCTGGTAAAATTGCATTATATATTTTTTTGAACTTATGTGCTGGTGAAATCCCCGTCTACGCCCGGGGGATTTTCCACTGCTGTGTTTTTGAGCTCAGTGAGACTGTACCAGGAACCAATGTCACAAAGATGACATCGCCTACGTCACCCTCAGCGAGGATTGGAAACCCCTGCTTGGTACACTGTGAAAAAATGCGTTTCACGGTTCCAAAGTTTAAAAACACTCCTTTGTTGCCATTGGACCCATTGGATCAATTCACTGAAAGCTGGTCAGACTGAGAGTTCCCTACCCATTTCATGGGACCCATGAAAGCTTGATATGTTCTTCTCTGCGACAATTTCACAGGAGCCACGATTTGATGAGCTCGGAAGCCAGCAGCACCCTCAGTTGTTTTTTTTTGCAACTGATGGGTTTCCCATTCCCTGTTTTTGGGGGGTCTAGATTGGTTACCCTGTGAGAATGTCACCCGGCAACGGAGAATCGGCAGCACCTGTTGGTGATCAAATATGTTTACCAGTTGCCATGTGACCTAGGACTGGGGAATCCATTGTTTCTATTTGTATTCTGGTGTAGAATGGGAGTGCTTGTGGCATCGCGGACAGGTACAAGAGCCACTTTGATATTGCAAGCCTGGCATGGAGTCAGAGTAGGAGTCTGGGTTCTGGGATGAGCCCTGAAGCTTGAATGATCAGCATGCCACGCTTCAAGGCATTCAGTTGAAAGGCTAGCCTTTCCCGGGGTTGCCGACATGCCTTCCATTTAGGATTTCATCAAGGATGATCAGTCTGTAGAAGGCATAAACTTCATACAGGCAAGTAATAGAGGAGTATAAGTATAATACAGTATGATTTCAACAAGCAGGTATGGGCATTATGCACATCCATGCCGTTGTGTTTTTAATAGCTGCATTATTTTATGCATGTTTATTGTATGTTTGAATTTTGAATACGCATATTTGTGATTGCACTAGCACCATTGTTGTTGTACGCTCCACCCCCCCTTCTGTTGGGCATATGACATACGTAGTCCCCAGGTGATGCGTCGCTATTTTCTGATTTGTCTGATGGAATGGTGAAGAAACACATGTTTTGCGCTTTGCGTCCTTCATGTATTGGTTCAATCCGTTTTTTTTGCTGTTTCTGTTTCTGGTTCGACCTGCATCGTAAAGTCTCATAGAATGCTGATTAATTAAGGTTCTATCTTTAATTGCTTTGTTCCCCAATGTTGTCTCCCGTTATTGCTCATTTGTTGCTGGTTATTGCTGGTTCAATCGCAATTAATTGCTGGTTATTGTTGGTGAAATCCCCATGTAGTGTTACAGTAGTTGCTCATTTGTTGCTGGTTTAGTCACCGTTAATTGCTGGTGACATCCCCTTCAATTGCTGGTGCAATCCCTATTTTTATATCTTTGTCCAGCAAGATCTGAAGGTTCCCATGTTCGTTGAGCAAAACCTATGGCACCATACCTGCAGTGGGGATGAACATCAACGCCAGGTCACCCTAGAACCTCCAGCTTTGGCATCCCGGAGAAATGGAAGAAACATCTGGCAACATGCACGTGTCATTGGATGAGTTGCTTGTGATATCCAAGCCTTTATCATTCTTTGTTACCCTATGATTATATATATATATTACATATCTATATATGTATGTATATACATATTATATATAATTATATTTTCGGTATACACATATTATATATAATTGCGTGTTTATATATACATATATATATATATATTATTATTATTCATATGCAGACGGGTTTCCATCAAATACATTTTTCCTGACATGGTAGTAATCAGACTCCTTATCCGATTTCACATCATCATCATCATCATCACCATCATCATCATCATCATCATCATCATAACATGTGGCCTTTCCACATTAATACTCCCAGGTCATTTCATGCCAAGCAAATCTCTTCCTGAGGCGCCCACATATGGTAAGCTGGAGGAGGGTGCACGGCTGTGCGGGAGCCCATCAGTCACTGAGCTGCAAGCGGCCAGTTTCGTTGTCGACCGATTGAGGTATACCGCTTGGAGCGCCCTGGCTGCAACGGCGTGCCGACCAGGAGGCTGGGGCCACCTCAGGGCTTGCGCTGCAACGGGGGAGGGTGGTGAGAACTGCCAACCTGTCACCATGCACGTCATTTTGATTCATTTTGTTTATAGTGGTATGATACAGTGATATATTGTGATATGTCATGATATGTGATGAGAGTACAGCAAATACATGTCACAGATATCCCACAGTCGAATCAATGGCCCGTTCCCAACAGGATCGCGAAGGGGTTCCACCTTTCTCGAGTGATTGGATGGAATCATTTTGGGGGCACACTTTCCCTACGTGGTTTCCGCGTGTTTCTACCCTTTGGCCATTGGCAAACCTTCGATTTGTAGATGACACACTATAAGAATGTAGGATTTGATATTGCCAAGTTAAGTTTAACCTGGGATCAAGTCGCAAGATCAGTCAACTGCACATAGAAGGCAACCATAGGCAACCCAGCTGTAAACGTCAAAAGCCCAGTTATTTGGTTTTGTCCAAAGATGGTTGATGGGCCTCCGAACTTGTAATTTTCGTGGGGAAATTATGTCCACAACCACCTGACGAAACCTTGCATTCTTTCACGAAGAGTTACTGGTGCAGTGAAAATGTGAAACCAACCCCCAACCCATCCCCACCTTATTTCATGGCAGAAACACCACCCCAATGGCGCTATACCCCCAGGCCTGCTGTTGGTTGCCTGTCGTAGCCGAACCATGTCCCCTGTGCGGTGCAGAGCTCATTCGGATGCTGTTTCTGGTTGACACGGGAGAACTATTAAAAAAAACAGCCTCTGTTTCACGACTGGATTCTTTCAGCCGAGGGTTTAGGTTATTTGTTTGTTTATTTATTTTTTTTGGTTGTTGTTGTTGTTGTTGTTGTGTCAAGTTTATCTTAGGCCAAGAGAAAAATTGAAAAATAGATCCTAAATATGATAATCAATGTTTTTTTGACTTAGAGACGTGACGCGTCTTCGAAGGTATGGATTTTTCGGACACATGACTATGTACAATTATGTATATCATATCATATAATGCATACAATTTAAAATATTAAAGAGTGAATTCCAACCCCGGCTTTCTTTATTTACGTCTTTTAAGAAGTGCCAAAAAAAAAGAGAGGGTTCTCCAGCAAACATAGGCCCCGTTCAGGATGATCATCCAGCTTGATCAAAACCGTCCGACGTCGGATGGGCCTTTTTTTGCATCGCCGGAGCATGCAGAAAAATAATATAAAATAATATCATCATCTTAAACCCTCGATTGTTGTATTGTTTCCAGTCTTTCTCACCTTAAGTGGTTTTCACAACCTTTGCGGTGGCAACTAAGGCTGTTGCGCTGCATCAACTTGGGGATTTGGTCCCGGGCCTTGGTTGGGCGTCGGAGAAAAAAAAACCGTCCCCATTTTCAGAACAGCGAAATTTGGGTGATTTACCCAAGCTTATCCGCAATCTATCTATTTGTCTATCTATTTGTCTGTCTATATATCTATTTATCTATCTATCTATTTGTCTATCTATTTTGTTATTTATCTATTTAGCTATGTTTTCGATTGATCTATTTATCTATGTGTCTATCGATCTACATCTAATCTAATCTAATGTAATCTAATCTAATCTAATCCAATCAAATCTAATCTAATCTAATCTGATCTAATCTAATCTAATCTGTCTAATCTAATCGATGTAATCTAATCTATCTCATCTAATCTATCTATCTAATCTATGTAATCTAATCTAATCTAAATCTAACCAAATCTAATCTTAATCTAATCTAATCTTAATCCTAATCTTAATCTTAATCTATCTATTCTCTATCTATCTCTATTTATTTCTATCTATATCTATCTATATCTATCTATATCTATCTATATCTATCTATATCTATCTGTATCTATCTATATTTATCTATATCTATCTATTTCTATCTCTATCTATCGATCTCTATCTATCTATATATATATATATCTATTTATCTACCTATCGATCTATCTATCTATCTATCTATATATATATATCTATATTTGTGTCTGTATATATATATATATATTTATCTATCTATTTATCTATCTATATCTATCTTTCTATTTATTTATCTATCTATCTATGTATCTATCTATTGGTTTATCTATGTATTTATCTATGATTTTGTTTACCTATATATTTATATTTTTAAATTTATATTTATATATCATCTATCTACCTAATCTATCTATCTATCTATCTATTTATCTATTTATCTAGTTTTATATCTATCTATCTAATCGAATCTAATCTAATGAATCTAATCTGATCTGATCTGATCTAATCTAATCTAATCTATCTATCTATCTATCTATCTATCTTTCTAATCTTTCTAATCTTTCTAATCTATCTAACCTATCCAATCTATCTATCTATCTATTTTATCCTATCCTATCCTATCCTATCCTATCCTATCCTATCCTTTCTATATGTATATTTTTTTTCTGAATTATGTCTTTCTATCTTGCTGTCTTTCTATCTTTCTATCCTTCTATTTTGTTTTTTATTTTTTATCTTTGTATCTTTCTATATGTTGATTGTTCTTTCTTTATGTATATATATATATATATACATGCACGCATATTTGTACGTATAGCTATATCTACCCTACCCTCAGCTTCAGAACTTCCCTTTAACAAAAAGACGGGTGAAACCCTGGTTTTTCCATGTTTCTCCTGTATATATCCTCTAATTCCCGCCCTTCTTCAGTTCAACGTATCCAAGATTCCAAGAAATGTTGGATTCAAATGACTAGTGACTAGTGTTTGCAATTTTCTTGAATTTGGAGGCATTCAACTTCGATAAGTTCGGGTCAGGATTTCGGACCTCCGGCAATCCGTGTGCAACCTGTGATTTAAATCATGGCTGCGGAGCTCCAGAACTGGTTTAGAAACTATTGATTTTCAACTGGTTCTGAAAGCCTTTTTGGGGGCTTGGAATTCCCCAAAACAGACCAAAGTTTTGATTGCAAACCCTGGGGGTTTGAAGTCACACCAGATTTTTTTTTGTAGGTTCGCAGGGTCAAGGTACGTACGGTACATCATTATAGTAAGTAATAACATACGATACTCCATTATTCTTCAAATTATATCAATATCAGGTATAGATCCCATAGCTTGTTTGCTGGTTGGAAAGTCGCCCCGGTGGGCGATTACACTCTCGGCCCAGGTCTTCAGGCCTTCGTGGTCGTTTGGTGCACCGCCCGGAGCACAGACACCTTGACCTCATGGATCCTTATCAGTGAGTTATAAGTGAGTTATAAGGCTATTTATGAAATGATAATCCCAGTTCTTAATAGTTTATAACTATGCAATTATGACTTGAGCATAGTTTGGCAGCCATGGGAATTTTTGTGCATGCCTACCTGTGTCGTCTTCTTCAGGTTCCGCGCATGCCGGCCTTGACAGCCCCATTCATTTCGCTGGGCGGCCAAGGCATTGACATTGCAATTCCAACTCAAACATTTAGTATTGCAAACAGTTTCACTAGTTGTGTGCTCAAGTCACAAGTTGAGGTCAAAAAGTCTTGGCTTCCGGGGGGAAGACTGATTTAGATTTATTTAGATTCATTTTGAAGTTTGACTTCAAATGCAAACCGACAATCCCATTGAGATTTTGACCACATCTGATATAATCTGGTTGGTGGTTTGGAACATTTGGATTATTTTCCATAATATATGGGATGTCATCCTTCCCATTGACGAACTCATATTTTTCAGAGGGGTAGGTCAACCACCAACCAGTAATAACCAGTAATTATATCCACATAATTCGTCAACTTAGTCACCTGAACTGGCCACCCGAATACAACTGGATAGCTGAGGATGCCTTAAATCAAAACGATCATAAACAGATGCCCAAAAGCTCATGGCATCCAGTAATCATATGCATGGCAAACATAAATATATAAGTACACCCAAACCGAAGACATCCTTGTAACCGTGATATTGAAGCTAGAAGTGCCTCGACAAGATACACACACTCCGCGCCCAACCGCCCTTTTGTCAAAACACGCTTGCCCTTGAGATCCCTAGGCCTTACAAGACACCAATCAATTCCAGTTGATTGGAATCCGATTGTTTGAGCGAGCTGCCCAATAGGGGGAAAAAAACGCAGCTGGCTGGAACATCCGCAGTTTGCCTCGTAGAAAAATATTTTTTGTGTCAATGATTTGCAATGCATCTAATTCTCAATTCATCTATTTCCATAAGCTGAATTTGAAGGCATCAGCCTGAAAGAGCCAAAGCTAGCTCAGTTTCAGCCATGGGTGTTGACTTAATGGTTTCAACGTCCTGACATTGCTTGTTTCCTGCACAGTTACACTTCCGATTCAAATGCATTGTGTTTTGGAGTTTGGGCCTGCTCTGTGGCCATGGACATAGATTCATGTGTGTCGTTGTCAAGTTTGGGCAACTACACAAACCCTCAGGATTAGGCTCAGGTTTCACATGAGTTGCAAGAACACCTCACCAGAGGCCCAGTCTGCAGTGCTCTGAATCTTTGGGATGATTGAAAACCAATATATCTGGATAAGTTAGACACACCTCACTCCCATGTCACTGGAATGATGGTTAGTAGGGTCATGCTAACTAGCTCAAACAAGCCATATTTTCAGGTTGGAGAACTATTCCAATTTATGCAGACATATTGTTTCATCTAGATTAGGAAGATCCCAATTTGACCAATTGATCAGCCTTTTGACTTTTGAGCTAGCTTCTGGGAAAGTGCAGAAAGATAAAGAAAGAGAGAGAGAATTACAGCAACTGCAGCCAATGCGAAGAGTCGAGATCTGAATCTGTCCCCTTCAGAACTCGAAGCACACATATGCATAATGTATGCATTTAAGTCCATCCAGCCATGGCAGCAACATTTGAGCTTGGCTGAAACAAGCGCCTCCTCTGCAGAATCAACCATCCCCTTATCAGGGGATGGTCACACCCCCATTCACAATACTTGAGAGATTCTGATAGATCTTGACAGTAATACATAGCAATACAAGGCGGGCACCCCCAGTTACACGTTGGTTTGTAAACCCCATCAACTATAGATACTATAGGTATTTGCTTTAAAGCCTAGCTATATGAGTCATGAACCAACTCAGCGATTTGGGGGAGGGTCATCGACCAGCTGTCATCCGGGCCTGCTGGTTATTTACCCGTTGGTTCGCTTATGTTGATGACATATATAATACACATACACATACATTTACTGTCTGTAATATATATATATATAATTATATAATTATATATATGCACGTATATTTGTTCAATATATACACATATATTTTGATACATATTGTGTTTAACATCATTTGCTACACACATGCATACAGACACATGCATACACACACACATGCATACACACATGCATACACACACATGCATACACATACGCACATATGTATATATATATATATATATATTGACGAACATACAGATAATATGTATTTGTATGGATGTATCTTCATAGTTTTTGTAAGACATATCTACAGTAGACACATACTTCAAGCCCCTCTGACCCCAAACAGATGCTTTTGTGCCACTCTGGGCCGGTCCAGTTTCACATTCATTGGCTTGGTTTAAGGGAAATCTTGCAGGAAACTGCCAGATGTCACGAGAAACACCATTGTTTCCTGAAGATGTTCGTTTAAATTAAATGAATCCAATTTATCACCATGATCCCAAGCAATTTGTTAGTTACATCCATTTACATCCCGGAAGAATCTGTGACAAAAGAACGTATCCTTTGCTTGTCCCCATTACCCTTTCGCAAGCAGAGGCTTTCGGTAGCCAGCTGTGCTGCCGGCATCTGCCGGCATGTCCCAGACATCTGAGAAGGAGGAGCGGGAGGAGAACAAAGAGGAGGAGCAAAAGGAGAACAAAGGCGCTGGTGAAGCCTATCTTGGACCGGAGGATATGTTTGACCTTTCAAATTGCGGTAAACCTTCAAAAGGCATTTCAATACTTACTAATACTTTGGTTTTACGGTTTTACGTCGGATCTGGCCTTGCGTGTCAGTGTAAATGGAGCAATAATATGTGCGAAATAAATCGAAATAACCTATACAGAATGCAGATGAATGCAGGATATCGAAGATTACCCTGCTTGTAAGTCAACCTATAGCTATGGAAAATCACCATGACTTAATAATATTTAATAGGTAGATCTGTAAATGGGCAATTTTCGGTACGCTGCAGGCGATGCTGCTGAGAGTGGCGGCTCAACTCCAAGCCGGTGGTCGGGGTATACAACTGTAGAGTCACCCAGAATGCCCAGAATGGGATGAAACATGGCGAACCTACCAAAAAACAACCATTTTCATTGGGTTTTCATGCAGCAAGCGAACGATTTTTAGTATATAAATGGTGTGTTTTTATTGTGTTCGTTGTTGACATTGTATGACATTTCCTAGTTTGCATGAAATCATGTTTTCTTATGTCCTGGTATTCAAGTCTGAGAAGAACGAGGTTGGTTGTGATCCTCTAATAAACAGGTAAGATTGCAGCAATCTATGTATGATTGGCTGGCGCTGATATTACTGGATGTTCATGCTATTTGGCCCGATCATGCCCACACCCGTACACACACAGAGAAACAAACATGCGTCCCCGCCATTTGTTCCTGCACCAGCCACCTGTATATTACACATGTATGTATGATTTATTCTGCACACACACACAAACATATAATATAATATGATATAATATAATTAATAATACAATACACACACACATATATATATATATATATATTGACAGATGCACAAGGCATCAAGGGCCCCTCAGGGTACACCAGAATTTCATGACGAGGATCTTCCCAAGCCTCCAGCGTCTTCAACACCAACGCGGGGGAAGTGCCGGACTTCATTGCACCCAAACTGCCCGAGAGAATGACCTCCCAGATCGCTGCAACGGCTGCGCAAATGACCACGAGCCGAGGGGATAGGCAAGCACCAAGAGCACTGGGGTTCAGCCAGGTGGCATGGGGCAATTGCAATATTGTACATGTTACAGTACATACATATATACAAATTGTAATGATATGTATATATATATTTATTTATGTATTTATTTGTTTGTTTATTCATTCATTCATTTATTTATTTGTAGATGACCAGGAATGGACACAAGAACTTTGGTAACTAGTTACTTCTGTGTGGGTTTATGAATACATATGCATTGTATGATGCCTGATGTTTCATTGCGCGCGGCACTGTGTCATATTTTTTGCCAAACGTTTGCGATGTGGCAGACACATCAAGAAGTATTGGTAGGCAGATGTCAATCTCAACTTTAAACTGTACTGTACCAATCTTGTCTCATGGTTGGGACATACCCACCTAAGGTAAATTGTGTCTATTGCCTATTGCCGGGCAATTCCATGCAATTCCCTTTTTTTTGTTGCTGAAATTCCGTTTAAAGTTCAGTTTCTTACAATTAAGTCATATATTAAAACCATGTATTATACAATGTAACTATATGTAACTATTATATTATATATATATTTATATTATCTCCATTTCTTGAATCCTCATTTACAGTTGGTTTCCCAAGGAGGGAAACCCAGTCTGAGACCACTGCAGGAAGACGCTGCGAAAATCAAACACTCTACGTCGCCTGGTGGCGTTAACGATCGAATCCACAGTCTAAACTTTCAGGCTGAAATTGGTGTGTAATATGTGGATATGTATGCATGTATAATATATATATATATATGTATAATTATCGTTTAATGAAACCATCTATTTTTATATACACAGAATTGCAATTAAACACATGCATGGATTTGATTTTTTAATGATTTATATGTGTGTATATCTAGTGTGCTGATGTTTTTCTACATGTTTCGATCATTAGCATAGTCCAATTGTCTGGAGATCATGTTTGACTGTGAACTGAATATGATTCCACCACTTGTTCGACATGTTTTTCCCTTCAGATTTCAAGTTTGCAGGGCCAGGATTGAGAGGGTTTATAAAGGGCTTATTTTCCGCGGGGGTAACCTTAAGGGTTCGCCCAGGTTCCATACGCAGCACTACCAGGCGGAAACCTGTTCTCGTTTGGCCGTTTGGGTCAAAAAAACAGCTTGAAGTATGTTTTGCTATGCAATGAGCATCCAAAGCTAGTTTTGAAGAAATCCCAAAAGCGAAAGGATGCAACCTAGGAATATCCCCTATCTTGGAAGTTCCTTTTTCCACCCGTTTCCCTAGATCACATCATTTTTTGGGGATTAGGGAGTGAAACCAGGTGATGCGAGGTGGTTGATGTGCTCAAACTCAAAACACATTTGTTTTTCCATTGTTGATCTCGTTCTCCTAGGTACAAGTATAGATCCCTAGGGTTTCACTTGGTTTCATGGTAGATCTTTCCCACAATCGAACGTTCCCTGCCAGGCTAGCTGGTGACGAGTTGCAGGCACTGCAGTGGTGAGCGGGTCAACAGTGGCACAATTTATCACAATTTTTGCACCCGCACAATTTCCAGGAACATTTTAGGGACCCCTTGGCTGATATCAGTCCCTTATTCTCACGGAAGCTTCCCATACGTTCTTGGAGTAGTATGGGAATGGAGAGTCCATTAAAAATCAAACCAAATTAGTTATGTTTAGCAAAACGCATCCACACAATTTGTTTGTTGGTTTGACTCATGCCCAACTAGAATTGGAACTCACCTTTTTTGCAGCCTGATACTCTGAGTGCCGCGCGCGAAACTCAGCAAGGCAACGAAAGCACAATTAATCAGCGAAAGCAGGAAATGATCTGAGGACAGAGAAGGGAATATCAATGGACCG
>Ga0126342_10014695_pt1 | contig 13799 bp, 13 predicted proteins | sample Cyp1metagenome_FD_92528 | JGI IMG/M metagenome (GOLD analysis project Ga0126342, IMG submission 92528) | Coral microbial communities from Lord Howe Island, Old Settlement Bay, Australia - Cyphastrea 1 metagenome | ecosystem: Host-associated > Invertebrates > Cnidaria > Coral ...
ATTGACCATGATTTCCCAACATGACATGTGAGCTTCCTGGACAAAGTATGTATAATGGTTATAAACATAGCTATAAAAAGGAGCATCTTCCAAGAGCCAGGTTAAACCTGGCCGTTAGTAAAGGCCAGGTTAAACTAGGTCGAGGAAGGGCTGGGATATTACAAATTATTATAATATGTTTTGACTTCTTAGATGTTCATGATGTTTCAATGATTGGCCCAGCCTTTCTAACTCGCGAACAGCAGAAGAGTGCATCCGTCACCCAATAGATGTTGTGAATAACCTCTCCTAGAATCCCCAAGAATTTTTGATCACGAGTACAGCACGAAAAAAAACAAAAGGCTACTGCGGCTACTGATAAATATGGAATGGTTCATTCGAAATTTTACTTGGGCCGGATTTTGGGGGAATGGTGCCCCGAGCCCGGATTTGATCCAATCAAATGGAATCAGTTTTGGTGTGCTCTATTTCAGAAGCCCCCTGAGTTTCCGATGTTTCCGCGCGGCGCCGCGTTGCACCCCGCCATGATCCTCCGTGTCCCACCATCCCAAGAGTTGGCCATGACGCCTCTCCAATGAAGGCATCCGTCAACTGCAACTGGTTCATGGGCGTCTGCACATCATCGAGTTGCCATGGGAAGTCCAGGCCACTGGGTGGCTGGATGTGGGAACTTCTTCTTCATAAAAAGGCATCCATTTGGGCCATCTTGGGGCCACTACTTTCTTCGGAAACAGGCTTCAATGTTGAGGGTTTCATAAAAAAAAGGTCGCTATTTTGTACGAAAATAGGCTTGAATCTTGAAGACGTCTTTTTCATAACAGCATGACTTTTTAAGAACGAATGCTTAAATGTTGATACAGTAAGTTAATCTTTCATAAGAGGCAAGTCTTGTATGAAAACAGAGCCTCAATGTTGAGAAGGCTTGCAACCTCGCGAGTTACCCCTATTTTTTGGGCAGAATGTATTAGAATCAAACTGTCGAAAGCAGTATCTGCTTGTCAGTGAAGAAAGGCTCCTGCGTTTATTTTTTTGCAGCTGCAAAAATCAAATCGATTCAACCCTTTCGCGGAGTCTCTATGTCGGTGCATTCTGCCGTTGAACCTGGCACATTGTGGGCTTTTGTAGATGGTTGAATCAAAGATTCTGTGACAAGTTGTTTGAGAGCTCTTTCTGTGCAGCTTCAAACAAGGAGTTCAGACGGACGGCAGAGGCTCTGATCAAGATTCGACCAACATGCAGCAAGCATTGTGTCTACTGTCAAAAGAGATTGCAAACCAACAGCCTGTATGGCACACATCCTTGCAGCTGCTACTGTTTGAACACAGCCCTTAACTATATAAGTGCAGCTCAGCGTGTTGAACGACATATAATAAATTTGAACGTAAATTCAAGCTCAATTTTACTTATCTTAGTTGTTGGCCCTGGCACACTCAAATAGTATCCGCGCATGACAATTCCGGCCGGTTAAGGTCTTTGCACCAATTAGTGCTGCTGTCAAATTTTGGCCTCACAATGTTATTCCACATGATTCCACCGCAGTTGAAATCAACTGCTTCATGAAGTTACATCAGGCATGCGATTTTAGGTGGCCAGGGCACCAAGTAAACTTCAAAACAGACTGGCACAATGTTATTGGGAATCGCCCCTGCCAAAGCTAATTGGCCCTAGCTGCTGAAATCCCCCCCTGGGCACCCAAACTTCTGGGCTCAGTTTGCTCCATGCAAACCCGCAAGTCTCCAAGCAGTTACCCCTTCGCTTTTGCTCCGAAAGCGATTGACCTCACCAGCTGCACAGCAGGACGTGAGACTGGAACGGCTTCAAACCTGGTTGCGAGCGCAATGAAATCCCGTGGTCATGGGCTTGAGACTTGGGGGGCACAGCAAGAAACTCGGGGAAGATGGAACGAAGACCAGTCACGCAACCCAGCTATTCAGAATGATCACAGACAGTTAGCTGCCCAAAAAGGAGCAAGATTATCTGATTTAAAAGGGGCTGCCAGAGTATGCGTTTTGGCGATCTGATAGGCCAGCGAGCACCCATCCCTCCTGGGCCTAGCCTACAACAAGCCCCTCGGAGCTGCACAGAGTCGCACGGCTTCGCTCAAAGACCTGCATGGTTCGGAAGATATCCACTGGTTACTGGTTGAGTTCCAAAGTCATAACGGCTAGTTCCAAGCCTACCTGCCATCCCAAGAAAGCACAGATGCCCAAGACCTTTGCCCCCGCTTCTCCCGTTCTCGCATCTTTTTGTCGAGCTCACCACACCTCATGGCACTCCAGATCTCACAAGTCGTAGGGGAAGAATTCCGCAAGCTTCTTTTGGAGGTATGTAGGCCAAGGGCCAGCCTGCTGGGTCGTCCACTCTGCCTTTGCCGTCTCAAAAATTTCTGGCAACAGCATCAAGTAAAAAATATCTCGGCTACCAGTCAATTTCGCCAATTTCTCAAAACTCTGGATGTGTTCCTCTCGTTTCATCGCTGAAAGGGATTCCAGATCTTTTGTCAAACGCCTTCCAAAGCTTGAAGCCTTCCAATTTCTCAGCTCGCGCCGGACATACATAAAAAAATGAAAGCATTCCTTCTGCAATTTCCAAGTCTCTCGTGCAGACCCAACATATTCACGAGCGGTGCGTGTCAACGAGAATGAACAAGTCTTCGAGAGGCGCCACACAAGGGCCTCAAGGATCATTCCTTTGGGCCTCTCATGCCAGTAGAATTCTTTGATTCCAATGACGGCAGCTCGTGCTGATGGCGTTTTCTTTAAAAATCTGTTGATGCGCGCGGTATTTTTCGAGAAGTTCTTGCCGCCTCGAAGCGCAGGAAACTCCTCTTGCCGGGGCCTCCAAAGCACAAGATCAACATAAAATAAATTATCAATTTCGAACTTGGCCACGTTTCCAATAGTAACAGGCCCGGTCACACATGGCAACGTTTCCAAGTTTTGTGCCACCTTGAGCTTGTCGAACTCTGTGAATGTTTCATCTCTCCGTCCGCTTTCGCGTGAAGGTCTATGTCATTGTCCTGTATTGCTGCGGTCCTTCTTATTCGAGACCCCATCATTGAAACTACTATATCGCTGCCGAGGGCATGCTTGCATGAATGAACCAAGTCCAGTGCTGATCTTGGTCTCAGACGAAGATCTATTGCCTCTTCCATGCTCTTAACAGCTGAAAGCATGAAACCACGAATCAAACGGTCTTGGTGCATCTCAAGGAAGTGCTGTCTATCTGCGAAAGGAAGTTGACTCCATTTTTGCATGCCTTCCTTTACTGCATCACGTACATCAGGATCTCTCACCTCGTTTAGGCTTAAAAAATACAAGACGCCTCTTCTGTCTCCGGATGGTAGCAACGGAGGCAAACAAACTGTGGCCGTAGCCAGGCCCACAACTGAAAGTCGCGTGAGGCTGCTTCGCCTTGCCTTGACAGGCATGGCTTGGCTCTCCCGCAGCTCTACCAAAAAATGCCGCTGATGAGCGCTGAAGTTGCCTTTAATTGCTTAAAAAAACTCACCGCGCTTTGCAAGTGCTGTGCTGCCTATGCATCTCAGGTGCGCTGAAGATTCGTGTTGCTTGTTAGGACCCTTCTTCCAAGAGTCGTCTGCCATTAAATCATTGGTCGCAACATTATTTGGAGCCAGAACGCCAGAAGGCTAAGCAGAAACCGGCATTTCGTGTTGTAGCAGGTTCAGGACTCACCTGCACCATGATCAAAGACCTCACATTTGTCCATTCCCATTGCTTCCCTTGGGTTCTGCACTCAAACCTCCACACTCGTGAATGAGGGCACGATCATCCATTCACAAGTAATAAAAAAAACATCATCAAAACATCAAAACATCAAAAAGCAAACTTGATGTGTCCCACCAATCAACTTTTCATACAACAAACTGTGGCACCCTGCCCTGTGCTGCCACAAGAATTGGGCCTCTCCGGTGAGCGCATCCGTCAGCTGCAACTGATCCGTGGGCGCCTCTGCGAGCACGTCCTGGAGCCTTGAGCCCGACAGTTCCCGCGACAGTTCCCGCAGCAAGTCCCATGGGGGGTTCCCATGGGTCGCAAGGCTGGGGCACCAGGCTAGATGTGCGCCCAGGCCTCCTGGTCAGTGTAGTTCCTCAGTGGGAACACGGGGAAGGCTTAACCTGCCTCCGTGGAAGGGCGTGACCGAGATAGAAAATGTTGTGAATAGCCTCTCCAACCGACAAAATATGTGCATCTCTTATCGCTAGTATCTCTAAGAATTTTTGATCTCGACTCGGGTACATCACCAAAGATTACAAAGGCTTCATTCATTGAAGTCGCACTTCCAACCATTCAGATGCCGGGGTCCTTTTCCTTGGAAAGGGAAAAAATACGTCTTTTCCTTCACCCAATAACAGCAGTCAGCGTCAAGCTGCACAGCGATCACCGCTGCAGATCCAGGCCCCTTAGCACACAAGAAGCTGCAAGCTCGACCCTCCAAGTGATCTGTTCACATCTGAATATGAACTTCTCAGGTTTCAAATGCTGGCACACACACAAAGGTTTTCAAATGTCTAAGGGGCGTCGGGTGGGTAACTCCAATGAACGCTAAGGAGTTCAAATATGTTCAAATGATGGCCGACTTTATGACTGGTGCATGCCCGTGCTGGTTTTAGCAGTGTTGAGCCTTAGTGATGCGGTCAAGTGATACTCTGTATCGAAAGTAATTATATAGATTGGAAGTGTAACTTATATGAAATTGTGCTATTTTGGGAACCGCTTGATCTTTTAAGCTTTGCTAGTCAAAGTAGATCGAAAGAGCAGGAACCACCAGAACTCTACAAGTTGAAATCCAGATAGGATAAACAGTGAAACTACCTGCAAACAGCATTCTTGACATGTCTTTAAATGCCTGCTCAAAAATTCAAGCACTTATTGCGGAATATTCTTGACATGTGTTTACAAACCTTAGCTTTCCCCAAAAATGAAGCACTTCCGCACAAGACCTGGGTAAACACCACTTCAATGGCCTCCTGTTCAAAGCCAGACATAGCTAAGTGATGAACTTTCCAGGCCCAGGCCAACAACCTGCACGATCTGAACGACTGATGAAAGGATCATAGCATTTGGGTTTTGGATAAGATCCCAATCACTGATGACTCATGACGTTTCAAAAGGTATTGCTGCTGGTATGGCTCAAGAATCTAGGCCCGCAAATCAGTGATCCCAACCCAAGTAGCTTCTCATCATGTCCGTTGTCCGTCTCAGTGATTTGTTTAGGGGTTTAGGGGTACTTTATCTCATGTATCTTGAGGCAAAACAAGATCATCTAATCAGGAGGGTGCCCCACACTGGGCTGCCAACCTCCAAGCTTCATCGCCATGCATGGGCAGGGTGGCCTGTGCCGGTACATGTGTGGTGGTACTTGTACGTGGTTCGAAAACACGGCTGGCTACAACTTGACGGTTGATTCTGCACCCTGAAGGTCCACCACCTATGATTCATATGGAAGATGGATATCCATGGGGTGCCATCACCTTTCGCCTGCCAGGATCCTCGACACTTGCTGAGGGCGGATAGCAAGCCCTGCAGGGCGCTGGAAAGCGCCGCATCTGGAGCCTCCGCGAGACCCCCGGTGAACAATTCATTGGGAGGGGAACGCATCAGTCACCATTGGCAAAAATGGGATAAGCCAGGCACAGGTGAAATTTCTTACCCAGGATGTCAATAATACCACGAATCCTCAGAATTGATTATCGATGAAGTCTGCAAGACACATTGGTGACTATTTCAGCTTTGACCATTCATCGGCTGATTTCATGTCAAACCCCCTCAGCACTCCACTTTCTCAAATAAGGGCTTCGGCAAAGGATTTACCTACAGGTAAGTTCCAATCAAAAACATGCAATCCGCATTAATCCGCATTAATCCGCAATATGCCCTCATGTTCCCTCCAATCTGGGTGACCCATCCTACATCCTAAACTTCCCCCAAAAGTGGCCGTTGGATCGGCCGTTGGATCCCTGGCCTCACGGATTGCCCGTCTCAAGTGGACCGCCAGCCGTTGGCGGAAACCCAACACCTGCAACAAACAGAAACGCGGTCTGACAATTCCAATAAACAAAGCAGTTCATTGCACATCAACGTCCTTCACTATCTATCTTCACTATCTCTATGTGTATATATATATATTATAATATTATATAATACATAGATTGCGGTTGATTCAGAAACGGTATGGCTGTCACGTCAGTGCTGGTCTAGAGTCTAGAGTCTGCTGCAAACTATTACCCTTCACCCATCTCAAACGTGATGGAGCCTGACCCCACATCACAAGGCGCGGCCCTGGTAGTGTCAATGAAGCCTGGGGTGCTGAAATCCAACTCAGAGGCTGTCGGGAACCCAACCCACCGAAGCCCAAGCTCCATCAAGGGATGTCAAGGGGCCACAGTCGCTGCTAAGGCTCGTGGGCCAAAATGGGGAGCTGAGCGGTCCTGCAAAAATGAAGTCCACCCCGGAAACGTCAGTTGAAACATCTTGAAAACCATGGTTACGTACTTTTGGGGGTTGCTCACGTCCTGGAACTTTTCAGTGTTTCCCCATTGCCGTATACGTAAAACAGTTGGCTGGGACAGGCATGCTGCTACTTGCTACGCCTTGAAAACCCATAAGTGCAAAACCCCAAACTCCTCATCGTGGTTCTCCGTGAAATGGCACAACTTCCCTGGCAACCGCAATCAGGTGGCTTCTTTGGTTCAGCTATGTGAGGATTGGAAGCTCCATAACCTGGTAAATCCTCAAGCCGGTCTTGAAAACGATTCGAGATCTGTGCAAACAAATCCCAAAGTCAAAGTTTTAAACCAGTATATATCTACTGTTCAGTGGACTGTTCCTGCAAGATCTTTTTTATCCTCAAAGGCGGCTGAAAAATAAAAGTTGCTGCCCGCCTGAGCCCATGCAGGGATGATGATAGAAATGACCCCTCAACTTGTCCATGTGCCCCTCCGTCAGCCTCGACATGGGGACATCATTGGAAATCCGTCGAAAGCAGGACCAGCCATGTGACTTTCGGGAACAAATGGGAGCCACATGGTTTGGCAATTTCCAATCACTGAGTAGAAGAATCATCTTCTAAGATAAGGTAATCCTGGAGTTTCAATTTCACCTGACACCTGAGCCTGTAACACCTGCAACACCTGAACTTGAGCTCTATCCACCTGACATGGACCATGTACCCCATGGTCTTCACATCAAAACAGCTGGTAGTTATGGGTGTTCATCCCCCTAAACACGGCAGCTCCATGCACAATCCCCATCTAGTGGATCTTCATCCCCAAATATGACCATGCCCCCCCGGTTTTCAAATCAAATCATCTAGTTGTTATAGATGTTCCCCAAAGAATGGTTTTCATCAACAATCATCAACATATATCAAAGGGATTTTAACGGGGTTTGACATGTTACCCTCTGGTAATTTAACATAACTATGGAAGATCACCATAGAACTAGTGAATTTTCCCATGAAAAATGGTAGATCTTTTCATATTTTTGGTATGTTTACCAGAGGGTAACCCAGATTCCAGTGCCCGGCCTGTCGTACATCACCTTGTCATAGGCCGCGCTGAAGCCTTGCCGGAGCAGCTCCAACATCGTGCCGTGCGGCAAGATCTCTTCCTGAGCGAAGGGTCGCTGCCCAAATGATGGCTTCAATGGGCAGGGTGGTCGAAATTTGAGGCATATTGAAATCCAAACCCCTGGGAACACCTAAAAGACCCACAGATTTTACAGTTATATTATATATGTACCTGTACTGCTTACTTGTGGAATCAACATTGAAATCACCAGACACAGCCTTCATTTATTTTGGTACAGTCTTGATGCGCAATGGACAGAGTCTCTGGGTCATGGTCCTATTTTTGAAAAAGATCCGATTGATCCACGGCATTCACTGAAACTGCCTGGGCCCGAAAATGAAGAATGCTACGCCATCACCGCCCATCCGTGCATGACCAGCGTCATACTCGTAGCATTCTGCCACCAAGAGGAAGTTTGGATGACCTTACCAGGGACCACTGCGTGACTGCAGATCGAGGTGCAGGGAAAACGGCCATTTTGTCTGACAGTTACATATGGAATATGAGAACAAAATGGATAAGGTATAGAACACCTCTTCTCCAGCTTTCATGGAACCGATTTTCAGCAACAACAGCAAGTTTTGAATACTGATTCCCTTAATTTTCAGCTTCACTGGCCCTGTCAGCTGAGCATCTCTTCTGCAGTTGTGGAAGCGCCCAAACCTCATTTGCTCAGGAAACATGGCAAGCCACGTGAAGAACTCATCACAGAACCAGTAGGCCATCTGATCTAATTTTGATAACCTTACTGGGGTCCCAAATCACGAGACACTATGGTCACCGAACACGTCGGTGCTCGAGTGGTGGCAACTCAAACCAACTTTTGCTGGCGCCACCAACGCCCAGCAAATCATGAGTACTTTTCATGTTCCTCATGTTCCTCATGTCCCTCCTTTCCTTTGAGGAATGATTGCAAAATTGCCATCGGCGCCTATTTGGCGGGGCTTCCAGGCCAACACTCGGGAGCGTATCAGAAATCCCTACGGTATTTTCTTCAAGTTGGCTTTGCTTAGTGGACCCTGCGTGAATTACTGCTCAAATCATTGGCTTTGAATTTGGCAGCTTGTTGCATGTGGCTCTGCACATGCGCACTAACACAAGAGTGGCATCTCATCCAAACACAATGAACGCATCAAACCAGAAACCCAGAATTCTTCGTGTGGTCGCTGAAAACCTTGTTCTCGCAGCAAGGGGCCCCAGGTCCTAGTGCAACCGGCAGGGGCGACCTTGTTCAAGACCCTGAGCCATGACTGCCCTACAAACTGATTGAACCCATTGATGTGGCTATATGAAAGTGATGTCACTGGCTTCATTGATGCGGCAAACCCAAATCAAAAAGCTCAGATTTTGGATGGTTTATCCATTATCCGTCTCATTTCTGGTAAAATACGGCTTCAATTGTTCAATACCGGACCAAACTAGCTAGATCTACCACATTACATTCATGGGCATGTCTTGATGTCCCCGTTTCCCATTTAAACGGCCCTGCCGGAGGCCATCAGGTCCTCTCCACCACGTCGTTCACACAGAGCATGGCCATGTCCACCCGCATCCCGTCGCAGCGATCTGCCAGGTGCAACAACTCCTGCAGCATGTGCTGCCGACAGGTCTCCGACCTAGCGGGCACAGGCTTAGTGAAGGGCGGCACAGCCTTGGAAAAACCATGACTTGGGGGGGACCTTGGGGGTTCCGGCATGTAGAATCATTATGCTGCAAATATACATGCAAATATTTCATGATATTTTGGATGCCACCTTCAAACGACTAGATGACCCTTTTCCTTCCCTTTCGTTCCTTTGCCATCCTTTCCCAATCCTTTAAGTTGATGCCATGCCACCAATAATTCAACTGGGCGGTGTCCGTCCAGTCGCCAGAGTATGGATCACGTCCGAAGGCAACATCACCATTTCGACCTGCGTGCAGGTGGAAGATATGTCAACTGAGATTGGCGCTACAGCAGTGGATATCAGTCGGTGGTTGCTTCACTCATGGCTCTTCCCCAAATCTAAGCGGAGTGTTGGATTGTTTCACTGATTGCAAGTTAGATTGGCCACCCCTGCCCATCAAAATTGAAGACATGTGAAACTCTATGGCGACCGGTCAGCAACTTCAAGGCGAGCAGCCTTTGATGAACAGGCCATCCGTTTCAGTCCAAGGACTATCTCTTGCCATATGATTTGGCCTCAGATTCACAACAAGCTTCAGGCTCAAGGTGTAGCAAATACAGCAAATTGCATTGGGTTGAAGGGGTGGCTGCGCCCTTTTGTGGCCCAAACGGAGTTGCCAGCCCCAGTGACCAGTTGAACCCCAAGCCAAAAACATATAGATCATATAGATTCATATAGACATTGACCTCACCACTCTGGCGTTTTCATTGGTCAGTTGAGGCACCATGTGGAGCCTCATCCCAACTCAAGCGCCAGCCAGGCAACACAAAATCCACCATCAGGGCCACACCTTTGGCAGCCAATCTCTGTCGGAACTTCGCCAAATCTTCCTGGAGTTGAAGAAAAAACCCTGGCCCTGGCCATGATGGGCTTGGAAAATGATGACAATCATTGGGTTTAGGTACAATCCATGATAACCCATTCATAATCATCATGTTTAATGTTGTTTAATATTTTTTACAATCAACCCATGAGAATCCAGATATCAAAATTGATAACCCATGAAAATCCATTGGTTTTAAACGTTTATATACATAATATAATATATATAAACGGTTTAGGCATACCCCAGTGTCAAACAAACCCAGATGGCCCAAACCGACAAGAGAGAGAGAGAGAGAGAGCCAGGAGTTTGAAGATCAACGGCATCTGTAGCGGGGTAGAGCTTCAAGTACTGAGTCTTTGCCATTGAAGCCCCTACAGACACCGCTCTACAGAGATCTTCAAAATCTGATCAAATCTGTAGGAAAGTCATGACCCCAGCCCACAGCTCCAGCTCCTCTGTGCCCAGCATTGGGTTGCACAGGTATTCATGCACTGCATATGGGGATCCGATGCAGTCATCCTCTGTAAAATCCTTGGCCAACAAGGAACCACAACTGAGTCACCTAAATGATGGACCTCAAAGTGGGATGAGAATCGCAAGTTTGCTTCGTGAGTCACGAAAATTGAGTGATTAGCCCTCAGAAACATCCAACAGTTTCCAATGTCTTCAAATTCCATCTTCGTATGTTCTGGATTGGCATCTCAGCCAGGAACCTAAACACCTACCCTCTGGTAAACTAACATAACTAACTATGGAAAATCACCATTTTTGAATGGGAAAATGAACTATTTCTATGGCCATTTTCAATCGTTTTTTCTATGTTTACCAGAGGATAAACCATTCCAATACCACCCCGTCCCATCTCTGCCACGTGTCCGGCAAGCAGTGGCGGAAATGTTGGCATCGCCCAGGATCTGCCAGGTCATGCTGTCGACCGTACGGACCTGCAGGTACCCTCTGGTAAACAGCCACATAGCGAACTGGAAAACCACCATGCTATTAATGGGTAAATCAACTATAAATGGCAATGTTCAATAGCTATGTTGGGTAATAACCCGTTGAACAATGTTGAAGATATCCAAAGAAGGTAAGAAATTCCGGTGTGGATGCTTCTGGGCTTACAAAAACAAAGTTTAGAGTGGTGGATACTTACTAGCCGCTTCCCAGAGGTGGATGTGAAATCCACTTGGGGTTATCTTCCCATGCGCATGTCATCGGCCCTTCAAACTTGTTTTGCCCCCCAGGGCCCACATGCATTCCAGTGACATCATCCCCAGCTCCCTCGCCGGAATCTCACAACAGATTTCGGATTTGTGACTCCATATGGCCCCAAGATGTCCCTATGATATACTAACTTATCTTGTTGGTGGTTGAGCCCTACCCCTCTTGAAAATATGAAAGTCAGTTGGGATGATGAAATTCCCAATATATGAAAAACATGTTCCAAACCAGACTATACTTCAACGCATCTGCAGCTGGGCAGCCCTGCCTAGCTGCCAGCAACCTTGGAGCCAGAGGACGTCAGTGCCAACTGACAGGGCAGCATCCAACTGTTCATCGGACACGTCTCGAAGCTTCGCTACCTGGCCAGAGAGGCAATGTATGGGGGTTCCTAGGATGGGTACTTGGTCAGTTTGAATGGGAAAACCCATGGGAAACCAGTAGTTTAGAGTACCACTGTTTAAGTCAAGGCCCGTGTGGTGTAAGAAGATTGGGATGACATGCAGCTGCTGTCCTACTAGCCGAGTGTTGCTGGTGGGATATGGGCAGACCTGGATGTCATACAACCAAGGCCGTGAATTCAGCAGCAAGATGGTGGGGTGCTCCGGAATGGGACAATGGCTGACGGACTCATGGCTTTCCGACATGAGGATGTTGTCAGAAGTCGGCTGAGTAGAGCCGCTATTACTCAGAGCTTGTTGGGGTTTGAATCCAAATGCACTGCTGTCTTGTTGACAAAATTTGTTGACTACTCTTATCTTGGTCCTCTTGGAAATGATCCGTCAAAGAGTTGCACACCATCCAGCATGAGTTCACTATGACTTCGTCTCCTATCTACCTTATGTGGTGATTCACACTCTCCAGTATTGAAAGTCAGACGCTGAAGCGGCAGCGACCAGCGGGAACGCAAAGTATATGCCAACCATGACCTCACAGGGTTAATCCTGACGATTTCCAACTGGTTTTGCCAACTTTGGGGATGAGGTCCTTTGATTTGATGCTATTCGGCCTTTCGGGGCCTGACGTAGTGAGCTTGCCAACTGTAATTTTCCAATCTTCAGAGAATGCATCTGAGATCATCTGAGTGTTCTGAATCCATTTGAGATCAAAGAACGGCACAGGGGTTGGCGCATTGAACCACCCTTCACAGGTCACACATCTCCGATTTTTCCTGAGCGACTCTCAGCGACATCAGGGGCGCCCTGATGTAAAGCCTCTGCCGATGGCCAAAGTCGATTTCAATTGTGGAATGAGTTGAAAACCCCGCTGGAAAATATTAGTCAGTTGGGATCATGATCCCCAATATATGGAAAAAAGGGTTCCAAACAACCAACATGGTTGAAATATGAAATATACGACCAAACTTACCCAAACTTACCCAAACTTACCTCAATCTGAGCCGTCAACTCCAATAAGATCTCATGAGCACACCATCAGGTGGAACACAGGATCACACGAAACTTCCAGCCCATCAGCAGCGAAGTCACTGAGCCGAGTGCCAGCTATGTCTCAGGAAGCTCAGCCTGGGCGCTGAGCTTCTCGGCCAGACCACGCTCCCGGTCATGAGAAGAAATCTTCACTGATGAGGCCAAAGGTGCTTAGCAAACCTGGAAGGTACACAGAAACAACAATTACATCATCAATTGTCAATTATCATCAACTATCATCCATATAATCAATCATCCTCAATCTGTCAATCATCATCATATACTGGTTGGTGGTATACCTACCCCTCTGAAAAATATGAGTTCGTCAGTTGGGGTTATGACATTCCCAACTGAATGGAAAGTCATAAAATTCCATGGTTCCAACAACAGCAACCAGTAATGGATTTATGTTGAGTTATGTTGATTAATAAATATTAATAACCATGGCTAATAGTTATCATCAATTATCATCATAGGCTATGTTGATTAATCAATTATCATCATATACCATCATATATCATCATGTACCCTGACATTCCCTACCATGTCTGCTAGCCTCGCCCTCCAAGGTCAACTCCCTGTGGCCCCGTGCCATCTGCTTTGTCAGCTGCTGGGCCAGTGCCTGTGCGATCTCCACGCAATGGCTTGAGCTGGAACTTTTGAAGAAAATGATGGGAGAACTTCCCAGGTAACCTGTTTTTCTTAATGGTTTAAATGGGTTAAAGGAATTTAGATCAGATTAACATAATGATCATTTAAATTCATTTAAACCATTTATGGCATCTTTATAAAGGGAAACTGATGACAAGCCAATGGACTTTGCAGGCCAATCCAACCTGGCTATTGGAAATTCCCATCTGTAGATGATTTTGCTTTGTCTGAAATCTGAAACTAGGACGCCTCCCAAAATCTCATGGTTTAGCTGGTTAACCATCATTTTCCCCTTCACAATTACTTTACTTCGTGTGATCCCCACCATGACATTTATACATTTTCTTACTGGCAAATCTTCTGGCATTCTATCTGACATATCTTCTGACATTCTATTTGACATTCTATCTGGCATA
>Ga0126342_10014696_pt1 | contig 13799 bp, 13 predicted proteins | sample Cyp1metagenome_FD_92528 | JGI IMG/M metagenome (GOLD analysis project Ga0126342, IMG submission 92528) | Coral microbial communities from Lord Howe Island, Old Settlement Bay, Australia - Cyphastrea 1 metagenome | ecosystem: Host-associated > Invertebrates > Cnidaria > Coral ...
AGATTATAGATTATAGATTATAGATTAGATATAGATCATAGATTAGATATAGGTTATAGATTAGATATAGATTATAGATTAGATATAGACTAGATATAGATTAGATATAGGTTAGATATAGGTTAGATCGAGGTTAGATATAGATTAGATATAGGTTAGATATAGAATAGATATAGATTAGATATAGATTAGATATACATTAGATATAGATTAGATATAGATTAGATATAGGTTAGATATAGATTAGATATAGGTTAGATATAGGTTAGATATAGATTATAGATGAGATATAGATTAGGTATAGATTAGATATAGATTAGATAGAGATTAGATAGAGATTAGATAGAGATTAGATCGAGATTAGATAGAGATTAGATATAGGTTAGATATAGAGTTGCTATAGATTAGATATAGATTAGATTGAGATTAGATAGAGATTAGGTAGAGATTAGATCGAGGTTAGATAGAGATTAGACATAGATTAGATATAGATTAGATATAGATTTGATATAGATTAGATATAGATTTGATATAGATTAGATATAGATTAGATATAGATTTGATATAGATTAGATATAGATTAGATATAGATTAGATATAGATTAGATATAGGTTAGATATAGTTTAGATATAGATTAGATATAGATTAGATATAGATTAGGTATAGGCTAGATATAGATTAGATAGATCAGATAGATTAGATAGATTAGATAGGATAGGATACGATAGGATATGATTTGATTGGATTTGATTTGATTAGAGGATAGATAGATAAGAGAGAAAGAACGAAAGAACAAAACAAAGAAAAAAATAGAAACATAGATACATATAGGTAGATATAGGGGCGCTTTGGCGCCTTTCAGGTTCGACTCATCCTGCTTGGTTCATGCCATGGCTTCAGAAACAAGTTTGTACAATTTGATCTGCCGAGTCTTGCCATTACATTTGCGATGGCAAAGAGTGAAAGCTCCAGCAATCCCTGCTGCCTGCGTAGTTGCCACCATTACTGTTTCATGTGAATTTGGCAGTGCAATTGGCCTGCCTGTGTTTTGCCCCTCAGTTAGGCTGAGGCAGACTTGGTTTGAAGGCGATTCAGAGGGAGGAAATTTAAATATCATTGGCAGCTTCAGGGGCATGTTCATTGTAGAAAAACTGATGCTGGATGGCTAGATCTATTGGACATGTTAGCCCTGTAGTGTTGATAACATTTCAACATGGTTGTTGCAAGTCACATTTCTCGCGCCATGATCATGTTGAAAGATAATGCGCTGTGACAAGAAGAGTCAAACAAACAGATGTCTATGAGCATATTTGAAGACAGGTAGCTGGTTGGTGGTTTGGAACATTTTTTGTTTTTGCATATATTGGGAATAATCATCCCAACTGACCTCCATATTTTTCAGAGGGGTTGAAACCACCAACCAGGGTAGGTTTCAATGCTTCTCTGTTTCATATTGTTGAGGCCATTTGCAGGATGTTTCAGGATGTTTGCTCCCCAGGCCATTCTTCGAAATCCATTTGCATATCCTTCAAGATTCAACAGGAAAGGGTAGTATATAATTATTGCTGATAGCTGTAGCTGATGATTACAACCATGCTCTCTCTGTATGGTTTGTTCAAAGTGAAGTATGAAAAGGATACAGAAGAGACATCCAAAAAAATGGAAGAACAACACAATTCTGATTCCCTAATTAGTAGCTCTGAAAATGAAATTGAGATGAATATCAATATACACAACTGCCGTATTTTTGGTCATCATCACCTCACAGATACCATTCGGCCAACACTTGGATCTCAATATTTGGCTGAGTAGTGTCTTTAAATACACTGTGTTCTATTTACTCAGACGTTCTTTTCAATGGGAGTTTCAGGATCCTAAAATGGAGGTACTGTACCATATTAAGGCCATATTTTCTGGGAATATTCCCTAAAAAATAGGCTTTATATATGGTAGGTACCTCCAATGAATGGGTTCCTGTTGCATGGCCATTGATCTTTTGATCGCTAACATTCCCAGTTTAGCCAACAGCTACGGCTATTTTGGAAAACCGACGGTAATTCCAAGATTTAGGGCAGCTCAAAGATTTTCATATATATACAATGTGGGGCCCCCCAGTTATAAGGTTTGTTTCTAAGCCCCAGTAACTATAGTTATAAGTACCATAAACCATAGTTATTGGAGTTATAAACCAACTTATCTAGGGGGCCCCACTTTATACATATATATATTATTTATTTATTTATTTGTTTATTTATTTATATATATACATATATATAAATGGCCATTTCGAAAGGGATTTCCCAGCAATGTTTGATGACATTAGAGGGTACAAGCGATTGGAATTGCCTTATCAGTTCCCATATAACAAGTCACATTTTATTCCCGGTATCCCATAATTTCATGGTGCAGTTCCATTTATTTTTGCGTGCCTGTGAAATTCCACATGTATATATATACCATTAATTAAATTCAAGGTTAAAATCCCAACTGATGGGTATAAATATATATACCATGTGGAATACTGTGGAATTTATATATATTATTATATAAATATGTACCATATATATACTGTATGGGATACTTTAATTAAATTCCACATGTATGTATATATCCCAACTGAAAGTTCAAATCCCATGGTACCCATCGAAGCTAGGAAGCCGTTCTGGGCCTCGTTGGACGTCTTGCGGGCGCCCAAATCTGGAATCTCGTCTGGTTGAAATCCGCTTGACGCGCCATTTTTCTTTGTGATCCAGAAATTTCCACACCTTTCCTATTGCATACCAATTGGACTATAAATGGTATGTACGGTATAAACCACATCTTAGTCTACCAATTGTCAAGATCCTTTCTTGGTTTATTGCATCAAATTGCGTCAGACCTGGATGCTTTTGGAAACGATGCTGTTTTCGAGGCAACTTCGAGTGCTAGGCCGGTGACCACTGGGAAGGGGAAACGCGCGTTTAGTTACTCTTGGCCAATCATTGGCTAGTACAGTAATGGTTAAATGATTAGCTATTATTATTTTATATATAATGATGGTTAAAGATCATGTTTTAAACATTGGTTAATCATGGTCATTTATCATTATATAATTGGTTTATCATGAATGAATATCATTGAATCATTTTGCTGCTTCACATGATGCCTACTATAGCCTCATGACCAATGGTTAGTTTAAGATGACCAATGACTAATGGTGAATGTGGTAAAATGGTATAAACCGTTTATAAAACTGCCATTTCGGGATGGGTTTTACCATACCTTTGCCAACCATTTAAGCGTCATTAATTGGGGATGGTTTGGATTTGCAATCGAGTTGTCCCATGATTTTGGGGTTCGCGGTTTGCACCCATGGCCCATGTGGTTTGGCAAAGTGCTTACAAAATACATTTTAGTAGCCAAATCTGATGACAAACATCGACTTAAAATGCAGATGTCAATCTTGAAGTCTTGAAGAACATGATATGATAATTGGGCGCAACATATTTTTCTCATCTCATGACGTCGACGGACATCATTTTGCCGGAAAATGATGAACTCCACTGGAGGTCATCTTCCCTAGTTGACCTCTTGTGGCAACAGACCAGAGCCTCATTTGCGCAACTATTATTGAATTAAACATATTTAGATGATATCTAGAGATATTTTTCATGATAGATAGTTTGAAATTGCCTAATTATGATTCGAATATATTTAGAGATAATTATTTCACTGATAGGGAATCGTACCGACGTAGCCTTTTTTTGAGATGCAGTGAAGAATAACCCCCATTCCCACTGGATGAACAATGTGTTTACCATCTGGTTATATATTTAACATTGCCATGGAAAATCCACCCATTTTATAGCGAACGGTAAACCATCTATTTCTATGGGCCATTGCTTAACCATGGCTATGTAACAGTCATAACCAGAGGGTAGTATTCAGCCTACCACTAGTGACCTGCTTGTTGGACTGGCAGGCATTTTCCGCTTGGCGCGTTTGGTCAGGGGCCCCCAATCCAGTGCTGAAGATCCGGGTGATGAACCTTCAACAAACCTGTAATGGGTAGTTGCCCTCCCCTAATATTGATGGTACTTGAATGGGATTTATAGTGATTTAATGGGATTTTATAGTGATTCAATGGGACATTAAATATTAATGGGATTTACCCTCTGTTAAACAAACAGTTTGCTATTGAAAATGGCCTAGTCGAAATAGTTGATTTACCCAGCTATAAAATGGTGATGTTCCATAGTTATGGAGCAGTTTACCAGAGGGTATCTGAAGGGTTTTTGAAATGGGGGATCCTCAAATACCATGGGTTTCAATACTCTATTTTTTTTCCATACTGCATATTGAAGCGTCATACGCTGCGGCAGGGCAAATTGAATCAATACTATAATATATATTATATATATATATTCTGTTTTGATATGGGGATACTCCATTTAGGAAACCTCCACATGGTCAAATTTGTTCTGTGGTGCGAGAGTTTCGTGGTTTCAGAACGCATCCAAAGGAGGTAACTTGGTGTCTGACCATGAACCAGTGTCCCCATTGGAAAAGATATCTATGGACATGAGTGCAACAAAAAATAGCTCTTATCGTTGCATGCTGTAATTATGTACGTAATTGTTGTCTACTTGGTGCCCCCTGGCTGTTGGTTTCAGATTTTAGACATTTTTAGACGTCTTTCATCCCGAGCAGCCCAGTATGGGTTTGATCAAGACGTGTGACCATGTCCACATCCAAAGCTTCAACACGTTTGAAGCATCCCAGAAAGAAGCGAAACCTGCCCAAAAGCAGCAACTCAAACCATGCGGTTGTCTGAGATCATTGGTATAATTCTCAAAGTTTAGATCAATGAAGAGTGACTTGTCAGCATCTTCCACTGGGCCATCAAAACACCTTGAGGTGAAGCATATGAAGAAGGTCAAGGCTCGCCCACCAGAGCTGGCTTTGTATGCTTTGTAACATCTTGTGATGTGCTTACTAAAACTTATGCCACTTATGGTATGGGTCAAGACCCAACGCTGAACACACAAGCTCTGGCTGAACTTTAAGTGATCAATCATCTTTGATGGCGAACATTCGATTTGGCCATAACGTTTATCTCCAGAATACCCCCAATTGCCAATCTATTTGATTCTTCTTCGTGCATTTGCCAACTAACCCAGAACAATTGAAAATGTTCGAGACCCCTGATGTTGGAACGCCCCATTCCCATGGTTGCCTTCCCTGCAATTTTCACAGCACATTCTCGTTGCGAAAGTATGGAATCTTTGGGAACCCGGGTTCTGGGGGCTACAGGTGTTGCGAAAGCTACGAAAGACGCACTTCTGCTGCGTTCATGGAACCTGCTGAGAGGGTGATGGACCACTCACAATGAAAACCATTGGAATCTCTTCATCCAATTTTATGGAGCTGAAAACCACCAGCATCCCACCAACTGGAGCAATTTGGCAATGGTTCAACAACTCCTTGAGCGTTTCAATCTTAGGGACTATTTGGCTGATGGTCCACTCGTGCCCTTCGGGAGGTGTGGCTGACGGTCATTTAAGGTCTTCGTTTCTGCCCGGGATTTGCAGGAAATGTAGCACAGGAATGCAAACGAACTGTCCCAACAAGTTGTTCATTGCCTTCATGTGCCACCGAATAATATCGAATAATCCTCACTTTGTGATCAGCATGACTTCCTCCAATTCCTGAGTTACAGTTAGTTCAAATCATGCTTCATCCCATTTATAGCTGGTACATGGTTTCAGGATGTTTCAGGCACCAATTATGTTTGAAACAAAATCATGAGTGCTGTATATACCATGAACATCCATCATCATCCATCAACCATAGTTTTTTGACGTAAACTCACCTTGACACCTGAGGCTCCTAGCTTTGGTGGCCTCCCTGGTGGATCTCTTCTGGGCCTTCCTTGTGGCCCCGAGCCCCAAATGTTGGGAGGATGATCCCGGATTCCTGGTGGATCCATGTTTCTTGCCATTTCTGGGAGTGTCAACATGTTTCTTGCCATTGAATCCCATAGGATCCATGTATGGTATATATGCTAACATTTGGGGTATATTGATGGTAAATGTTACCATATATAGCATTGAATGGGAGTACCCTCTGGTAATTTGACTAACATAGCTATTGAAAATGACCATAGAAATAGTGGATTTTCCCATGAATAGCATGGTGATTTTCCAGTTCGCTATGTTAAATTACCAGAGGGTATCTTTTTGTGCCATTTTTATAGATTTTCGGTTTTCGAACAAAGTATATGCTATTTGATTGAGGGATGATCAGAGGTTTTTGGGCCCCCAAAAAAGGGTGGGACTGCGCAATGCGCAAGATGCACACCTTGGATCCTCACACATGTTAAAATCCCTTCCCCAAAAAATCAAACACCCCCCAAATAAAAGACCCTCAGAAAGCAGGATTTATAAAACCTTTATATAATATATTGTAATACGTAGGGGGAAGGAATTGCAGGCGTTTCCTACACGGTGTACCTAAATGCACTAACAGTCTAACAGCATTGATGGCTGCTCTTTCCTAAAAGCATTGAGGTTATTTGATGTTATTTGAAGATAAGACATCAAGTAGAGAACACCCACATAATTCCATGTGTATGTTGTTTCCCGCCTCGCCCCTTTCAAGTCGGGTGAGGTGGTTAGTGGAGAACTCTGACCCAGAATTTCAAGGACCAAGTGGTTGATATCCTACACGCCTAATGCAGGGCAGGGTCTATTTAACACAATAGTTGCCACCCAAAATCACCAAGTTGCGATCCTTTTTGTAGGTAGACATTCCACTGTGAAGATTGTCAAGCGTTTCGCTATGATACACCCATTGACTTTGTTTCGACAGAAACACATCGAATGTACCATTCTAGTTGGCATTCGTTGCCTCGTTCTCCGTGTTTTTGTTTTTCACCCCATTTTAATATTATATATATAATTATATATAGAATCATATGTATATATAATATATTGATATATATATATGTGTGTATATATATATTGATATATTTAAATCATACTTTTGGGTTTAATAGCCGGATTTCTTCTGTGTTTGGCCAGGTGGTTCTCTTTTTGTACGTCTATAGTATCTTTCTCTCCACTGCCACGGTCAGTGACTCAGAGTGAGCTTTGCCGGTCAATCATCATCAACCTTGGGTACCAATGCCCTCATTGCAGACTCCATAAATGGAACGCTGGGCAAATTACTACTAGAAGGGGATATATAATATGATATATATATGTGTGTGTGTACACGTATATACAACACGTCAGGTTCTTGGAATAACTACAAGATTACAGATTTGCCCGATTTTGAGAGCGGTTCTCCCCTGTAAAAACATTTTTTATCCATAGTTTTTGCTTGATGAGCTCATGTTTGCAAAGTTGCCTGATATGATTCTTGAATGAGTTGACCCGAAGTCACATGTGGAAGTCAGCTCTTCTTCCATGAATCATAGGGGAAGTTCTGGGAGGGGAAGTGGCCAAAAAAAACATGTCCCACCTCCAATGTGTCATGCTTTCGTCATTTGTTTTCTGACTTTTGTTTTCGTGTGGGTTTGTCATTTGTCATGTTTTTTTTTGTCAGTGTGTCGTTATTTTATGTTATGTTGTCATTTGCCATGTTTTTGGGTTGTTTTGTTGTCATTTTAGTGTGGCTTGCTTTCTTTTTGTTTACTGTTAGTTTGAGTTAATGTCTCAGTTTCATAGTGGCGTTGCTTTTCAAGTGCCATAGATGGCCCAAAGACCAGGACACAAAACACAAATCAACCACCGTCCGGCACAGGAACGCCATGGACGCCAGCAGAAGACATGCGTACGAAGTGCAGAGACAAAACATACTGCACAAACGTATATTTAGTTGCAGCCAAAGAAAACATATATCAAACAATCAACATTACATAACATAACAGTAAATGTGATAACATGACAAACCCGTGACAAAAGCACAAAAACTTAAGACGCCACTAATGTGGCTCCATCAAGGTGCCCTATAATCGTCATATGGCGCATGTGGCGGTTTGGGAGGTCAAGCTTGTTACAAACCGTTTGCGAGAAATATCAAGCACAGTATGTTTGAAACGTTTTGAAACTTACATGGCAAATATGAAGCACACGCACTGAAACAATCAAAACAATCAAATGAAACAAGAAAACTCAAGAAATCACGCATGAGAACAACCTGACAAAACAAAAGACAAATTCATGATAAAATCGTCACACACCCGCATGACGAAAAAAACGACACATGACAAACCCAACCGGCAAACAAATGACAAACACGTCACCAAAACATCCTAGGCCACTCTTACATTCCCTTGTTAAACCGCCCAAGCTGGGCAACCATTTTGGGTTGGGTAGATTAGTTGGGTTTTTTCGAACAATGGCTGATTTTTTCCAGCAAAGAAACACTTTGGATTGTTTTGCAAGCCCTCCACGATAATGACATTTTCCCCAACTACCCCCTTAAATATCCATTTTAACCTCTATGTTTTCTCAATACCCCCGTTTTGTTGGGTCATATCTGTACTGGTTGGTGGTTTCAAACATTTTTTAGTTTCCATATATTGGGACTAATCACTATGAGTCATTATTCACCATTAATCACTATTAACCACCACTAACTAACCACTATCTGTATCATATCTGCAGGTGCACTATTTCGATAACTTGAACCGTACCGGTGCCACTGTTTTGGCGGGTGCCTTGGGCTGGGGGATGGATGGATGGATAGATAGATAGATATGCGTTATATATGTATATGTATATTTATTTATGTATACATGGTTCTTTGATTGTGCATGTAAGCTATTTTTACGCGCATATGTATATAATTATATATATATATATATATGTGCGTGTATCTACCCATTAGCATATATTTATATAAATATTGTGTGACATGTTGCCTTTTCATTTGCCGTTACATATGTGTCAGTATATGTTTGTCATTTCTGATTCACTTTAAACAAACAACATCCATTGACATGTTGTATAGTTAAAATTATCATATGGCAAGTTCGTTTTTTACCATTCTTGATTCTGAGGAAACCGGACCTAGCTTACCCACCTAGCTTTGGACCAAGTTTCACCCAGGTAATGAGGCCTGTAATTCCCATCCTTTGGATGTTGCGCTGCAGGCGATGAACTTGTAGAAGTGCAGAAAGCGCCTGGCTTCAACCCGGGTAGCCACCATTTGGTGGCGATGGGGTGTTGCAACTGAGGCAACGGCAGAACAGCTCCTATTGCTGTTACTTATATAATGCCTTGAAAAAAGGAGGACTTTTCACCCTGATGCTTTTCCTGTGTCAGTTGGCTTCGCACATAGTTTAGCCCATGATGTGTGGCTTCGGCCAGGGGCGTGGCGAACTTTCCCCGCCATTGAGGTCCAGGATTATTATGGCTCGATCATTTCAACCATGTTGTCCCTGTGGTCTGCCATCAGTGGTGGAAACGAGCCTTGGTCCACTTGGTGCTGGGTGTTCATTAGTATGCCCTCCACAATGATATGGATGGAGGTCACTTGAAGGCTCGGGTTCTGCTGGTTGGGGGGAATGATTGGAGATTTCCAGACCACTGATCCCAGAGCTGTGCGTGTCGCTGTGCGTATGCTGTGCGTGTCCAACTTTTCAGGTGTCTTTCCGGTGGCCATTTGATCAAATTCCAAGGGTGTCCCAAAAAATACCTGGCTTGCTGGGAGGATATTTTTGGGCATGGTCATCATGAGCTCAACTGTAACATACTGCGACTGGCCTAGGTCACCATGTTTACTGAGCATTAATTTGCAATACAGTTTGATAAGTGGTGGAGTGACTACGGTACGACATCCTGCTACCGGTTCACGCCACATACCCCAAAGGTAATACCTGCTGGATTTCTCAACAGAAATCGCTGCATTCTTGGAGGGTTTCCTCATGCAAACCCAAGAAATAGATGACCATACGGTATTTGTAAACCCCAAAAAGATACCACAGTAAAATCCTACGAAATTAATTATACAATAAAAACCTGGTTGGTAGTTTGGAACAGGTTTTATTTTCCCATATTTTGGGAATGTCACCATCCCAACTGACCAACTCATAGTTTTCAGAGGGGTAGGTCAACCACCAACCAGAAACTGTTCTATGAGAGGCTACAAAAAACCCAAGTTTTGCTCAGGATTGGATGGAATATGCCGAGACCCTCCGCACTATGGCCTCTTGCCTCGGGAGTTTCTTCCATCGGGAGTCGCACTAATGGTGGTCTGGCTGGTGGTTTGGAACATGAACTTTTATGACTTTCCATATAATATATTGGGAATAATCATCCCAACTGACTTTCATATTTTTCAGAGGGATTGAAACCACCAACCAGCGGTTGTTGAAGTTGTTTCCACATATTGGATGATCCTGATATGAAATCTTATGCATCTATAAATAGCGCTTGTTAACCATGTGCAGCCACATAATCTAGAAAGATCGCGCAACATCTGGGAATCTTTTCTAGCATCAATGCACCAGGTGATGTCTAAATTGGTGAAGATGGGGGATAGCTATAGTTCATGGGGAATATGCATAAGATTGTACAACCAATATATATATATATATAATATAAGTTAGTTAATTTCGGTTCACAAACCAACTTATAACTGGGGGGCCTCACCTAGTATTCTCATGTATTTTCCATTTGCAGGTTTGTTTCCCGGAGGCTGTTCAGCTTGGTATTCAAAGTTGGCTGGACCCTGTCAGTAGATGAGAGATCAGAGGAAAGGGAGGAGGTGGTTGCTTTGAAGGTTAAGGGTGCCCTTGGTGCAGTTCCATTTATAAGATCTTATAAGGGGATATATTTCACCATAGTTGCAGGGGTTATATTCCAACTTTTGAAGGTTATTACCGCGGTTATAACCATTAATAAGCCCACGTGTTATTCCAGTTACAAGTTTCGGTTTCAGTTCCTCATCCGTTTTGATTGGCCCCAGATGGTGACACTGTGGGTTTTACGTTGTTTATCCGATTTTATCCGTAAATTTAGGCAGCAATCGTGCTATGGTTTTAAACCATGGGCTTACTCCGAACTACCCACTTACCAACAGCCTAGCTAGCTTTGCTTAGATGGGCGATGCAATTAGTTATTTGGTCAGTACCCCCCTAACATTAATGGGTATTCTTCATGGTTTACACCGTTATAGCCCCACATTCTAACATCAGCTAACATCAGCTAAGATCAACCAACACCAGCTAACATAAGCCCGAGTGGACCATTTTTGCCCCAGGGGGGCACCTTCTACTTCGCCTCTTTCATCGCGTTCATTGCCTTCTGCACCATCGGGCTGTTCAATGTTGTCACGGGTGCCTCAACGAAACAAACGATGGACCGAACTCCGAGGTCTTTGTGTCTTACCCGTAGGATCCATGTATGGTATATATGCTAGCATTTGGGGTATATTGATGGCAAATGTTACCATATATAGCATACATGGATCCTATGGGTTATGATATGCTGTGATATTAGATGTCATGATGGTTAGGATTGGTTTCGATTCGTTTGGATAATGGTTAGGATTTGGGGAATTTCTAGAACTATAACCATTTGGTTATTTAACATAGCCATGGAAAATCACCATTTATAATAGGTAAACCATCTATAAACGGGCCATTTTCCATGGCTATGTTAAATAACCAGAGGGTATCTACAGCCATACATGGCTTCTAACTCCTGTTACGGCTTTGTGAATTTTGGTGCCCTTCGCCTGGATGATCCGTCAACATATGATACACATGTCATGCTTAAAGTATAATCTGATTAAGGCCAACAATTTTTCAGCTAAATATGCTAAATCAGTAGCCTGAAAGTCAAATGACTCAGTGTACCGAGGTTTTATCATGTTTTATCCATAACTTCACCGAGGATTGGCGAATCTATCCAAATCCCACTCTGATTGGTGGTTTCACCAGTTTTGTCATGTGCTAAACGCAGTTTTTGTTTGTGTTTCAAATGGGATGATTATGGAAAAACATGGGGTAGCTATACAGTTTTTATCTGGTTGGTAGTTTGGAACATTTTTATTTTTCCATATATTGGGAATGTCATCATCCCAACTGACGAACTCATCTTTTTCAGAGGGGTTGAGCCCACCAACCAGCACTATATTTGTTCTTTCTGTATCATGATAAGATAAGATGATAAGTTCGGAATTTCATACGAGGTGAGCCCCGCAGTTAGAAGTTGATTTATAATCTCCATTGATCATTGACCATAGTTTATATCTCCCAAAAGCCATAGAATACACATGAATTCACCAACTCATAAGCCAACTTAGCTATTACAATCTATTATAACTCAGACTCAGCTTAATCACTCCCATTAATATATATATATTACATATATATATATATTATATTGAAATATATTATTAAGCACCTATTTTTAAATCAACAGTTCCCCATGGTTTTCGTTCGGCACCCAGGTATCTTCGTGGATAGCGCCGTGGAGGCTGCGGCCATGTTCCGCAGCGATGCCGAGATGATCGCGCAACCAGCCCAAAGATCTGTGGTTTTGGACACAAATATTACATCCATGAAATTTCCACGAGCTCCTGGGATTTTGTGATTTTTAGGGAATATTGATGAACATTGGATATTGCATGTTGGATAAAGTTCCGACATTTGGGATATAGGGAACTAAAATCAAGTTATAGCTGATACCCTCTGGTTATTTAACATAGCCATGGAAAATCACAATGTTTAATAGGTAAACCATCTATAAATGACTATCAGTGTATATCAGTGTCTATCCATTTCAATTAACTATCATGGTTTACCCTCTGGTTATTTAACATAGCCATGGAAAATTGCCCATAGAAATAGATGATTTTCCCAGCTATAAACATCCATTTATAAGGGATTTTCCATGGCTATGTTAAATAACCAGATGGTACATCCATCAAATTTCACGAGCTCCTGGGATTTTGTGATTTTTAGGGAATATTGATGAATATTGGATATTTTATAATTACATCCGATAATATCCAATATATAGGTTGGTTCCAACTATCATCGAAGATATGGAAGTTGGTTCCAATTGTAGATATGTAGAAAAACATGTTGGTGATGCACCATCTTACATCCACTTCCGCAGCAACAAATGTTCATGACTGGTGGATGGGTTTGGATGGTCAATCGTATCGGCAATAGTCTATGCCTGGCTCAGAATCGCCGAAATTGCCTGGCTCAGAAATTTGAGATGACTTCAAAACATGCTACCCTCAGGTAAATTAACATAAACCCTGCCATTCATCGGGCTTGGAAGATGAGTTTCCACTAAACATGGGTTATTTTCAGGGTCCAACTGTTAATATACCAGAGGGTAAAAACCACCAAACACGTCCCACTCTTCCCTACAGATGGCTGGTGGGACTGGACCTGGGACGCTGAGGGATCATCAAGAGCAGAAAGCCTCGGAAGATGAAGAACTCAATGAGCTGGTGATGCTTGGACCGATTCTACAAGTGACGGCACACATGGTATCAAGGTGATGCCCCCATAGCCGATGGCTAATTTTTGGTTGTGAAATAACTTGCACAACTGGGGTTTATGGGGGGGAGACTATATTCACCCCGCTTCGCGTGGGGTGGCCGCCCACACCGCAGGTTTATTTCGGTCCGTGAGAGGGGCTAAGGGTGGTTTCCCCCGTGGGGACTCCCCAAGCTAGGGAATTTTCACTTTCCCCCCCCGTGGGGGCTCCCCAAGCTAGGGAATTTTCACTTTTCCCCCCCGTGGGGGCTCCCCAAGCTAGGGAATTTTCACTTTTCCCCCCCGTGG
>Ga0126342_10014697_pt1 | contig 13798 bp, 8 predicted proteins | sample Cyp1metagenome_FD_92528 | JGI IMG/M metagenome (GOLD analysis project Ga0126342, IMG submission 92528) | Coral microbial communities from Lord Howe Island, Old Settlement Bay, Australia - Cyphastrea 1 metagenome | ecosystem: Host-associated > Invertebrates > Cnidaria > Coral ...
ATCCTCTTGTGGACTGACTCCCTGAGTGGGAAGATGCTTTTGGAAGGTTCCGACCTCCAGCGTAGGTCAAGACATATCGACATCAAAGTGAACTGGTTGAGGGAACTTTTGGCAAAAGAGATTTTGAAAATTGGGCATGTTCGAGGAACTGGAAACGTCGCTGACCATTTTACCAAATGTTTGCCGACGATCAAAGCGTTGCAGTACATGGAGATACTTGGTTTTTCGTCGTTTGAAGGTATTCTTTTGGACTTTTTGCTCGATTTTGAAATCTGCGACAACAGTTTTTCAGGTATTTTGTGTGCGTTTTCAACCAGAAACTGCATGTTTTGTGGAGAGTTGATTTGTGAAGAGCCTGCAAATTCAACAACTTGTGAATTGTCGTTGTTTCTTATCTATTTTCGAAAGCAATGAAATCAATGATCATGGAAGCCTTGCTACGGGAGGGGCGGTGCAACAAATAACTAGGTACGGTACGTAGGGGCATAGGTACGGTGCAGTTGTTTGATGGGTACGGTACGTAGGGGCATAGGTACGGTGCAGTTGTTTGATGGGTACGGTACATAGGGGCATAGGTACGGTGCAGTTGTTTGATGGGTACGGTACGTAGGGGCATAGGTACGGTGCAGTTGTTTGATGGGTACGGTACGGTAGGGTCATGGTTGGATAAGTGAGACGTGGTATGCTACGATAGAACCAATAGAAATAAGTTGGAACAATGTAAGGGGATAAACATTAACATAAATTAAAGTTAAAATTCAAAATCTATAATTTGTTTAACTGGACTTGGGTTTGTAGAATTAGAAATCCAGAATCTGGACTTCAGACGGTAATACATTGTGTAGGGTTGATGAATTGATGAATATTGATCGGCCGCTGCAGCTTTTATGCAGCTCCTTCCCCTCGTGTGAGTCACAGCAACAAAAAGTTGCAATGATGGATGCCGCCGGTGATGTGATGGAAACACCAGTCCGTGAACAGCATGCTCGATGCTTGGTGGACACGCCTGTCAAAGTGCCTAAGTCAAAACCTGTCACCGCCAACGAGTTCAACGGTGCGTTAGAGAAAGTTTCTGAAAAAAGTTCTGAAACTTGCTGTGAGACTGAGAAGAATGCGATAAAAACAAAAACAAAAACATCAAAACCTAATCGTTCCAAGTTGACCAACCTTGCCAAGGAGCAATTGGTGCCAATTAAACCGGCCAGGTCAATCTTTAAGCATTATGATTTGACGTCCCGTGAACTTATGCATGGGTGGTGGTGATATGAGAGAGTATTGAATATGAATATGAGTAAAGTAAATTAAAATTAGTAAACAACTTACATGGATCGGGATAATGATTTATAAATTTATAACAAATTGAAGTTGTAGTCCAGTCTAGTTACGCCTAAGTCAGGTTTGGTTTGCCATTAAATTTTAAATATGTTGTTTTTGCCATCACCCATGCTCAGGGTGGCATTCCACACAGACTAACATGAACAGAAACATGTCATCCAGTTGGCTCATCACTGTGGGTGGTGGTGATTGTGAGCCATTTGGCATGTTACCTAGAAGGGCCAAATGTGGTGGTTGAATTGGGTGTCGCTATGTTGTTTCTTTCCAAGTTGAATCTGAATTCAATCAATTCGCTTGTGATTTGGTTGGCGCATGCCCAAAGGGAACATCCCTGACCACCGTATTATATTGTTTTCCATTTCAAGTTTGAACTCAAATTCTTTCTTAGGATGCTGAGATAGTTTGTGGATTCGGATGCCAAGATCCAGTCAGTGGTACAGCTGCCAACTGTACAAATAACAGCGACACTGCTGACATTGAGGCAATAGCGAACAACGACACATGACACGTGACAAATGCTGGTGTTTGGGTCTCTGACATTTGGGGTACTGACCACGAATGATGTCGCAATAGCCAACCATAACCACTCAGGTCAATCATCTTGGGATTGTTGGTTCGGTTATTATATCTTATATAATAGATATATAAATAATGATATATATATAATATATATATATAGAGTAGTTGATCGTACTTGAAATTAGCTACCCGTATCATGAATCATAAATTAATTAGTATAATTCACATCTGAGCTCAATGTTTGATGTTACCACAAGAAAGGGTCTGGAATCCAATAGAATTAGAACATAGAACTGATAGCATTTGGAACATCGATTTCAACTCGTCAGAACCAATAATAATAGCATTTGTAAATCCAAAGTCCAGAATCTTCGAATCTAGAATCTGGAATCTAGATTCTAGATTGAACCTAGTGGAAGCATCAACCAAATCTGACAGCTAGTTTCATTCTAGATTCTAGATTCTAGATTCTAGACTTTGGCTTCTCGATTAGATTCGATTCTAGGTTCCAGAATACGTAGGTTATCAAATAAAATAAAACAAATTATTTTATTAAATATTTACTTATATATTAATATTATTGATTCGATTCGATTGTTGATTAATAATTAATGATTATTGATGTTGTTTATGTTGTAAGTTATGTGTTACATCATAAGATTGCAGATTCTGGATCGTAACTGCATCTGAATCTGTTTATACCAGTCTACTCGGTACGATTTGTGTTTGGATTCTGCTGAATAAGGCTAAGGTATTCTTGATTTCAGCACTGATGTGGGAACACCGGGTACCAGCTGTTTGAAGTTTGAAGCAGCTTTGAATTGTAAATTTAATTAGATTCAAGATTCATGGTATGAGGCTTCAAACAATTCATTTTCATAGTCCCGAATGATCTGACAACCGATTCAAAGCCATGGTTTCCCAAAGGAACTATTATTCAACATACCAGCAGATTGATTCATTAGATGCCTCACTCGTACACCAGTCGTTTGGTTTCTGAGTTTATGACACGATATCCATCTATTCGCCAAGCATCAGTTATTCACTGCCGACTCGCATCCAGGTGATGATCGATGATTACATTTACATGCAGAATGGATCTTCTCCCAAGTGATGTAGAGTAGAAAACGTAACATTACTGTATACACTGTATATATCTGTATATCATAATTTTTAGTATAATAGAATATATTAAAAAATATAGTATCATTATTACGATATACGGTGATATAATACTTTCAGTCAAGCTGGTATCTGTTTTGATTGGATCAGTCATTTAATTTTCAAGATTCAGTTTCTGTGTCCCTATCACAATAATCCTCATGGATTCCTAAATATAAAATGAATATTCTTACAGTCTTACACGCAAAGGCTCTGGATCCCAAAGTGACACAACTAGTCAGTGACAACAAATGTGTTCCGCTTCCGATTTGACCAATGGCGCAGCTGTTCAGAGTGTATCGGCGTCTTAGTTCAGAGAGGGAGAACCTTGACCAGCCAGACCGTCGTGCGACCGGAAAGTTCCTGAGTAAGTGCACCCTAGCAAATCTAGCAGATCAAATTATTCTTGTCCAGATCGTCAGCTTCAGATGTGTTGTTGTGAAGTGAATCCATAAATCTGGATTTGGATTTGTGTTCAGAACTTGAGCATTAACCCTGTAGTGTTAAAGTTATGGTGTTTGATACACTCAGGTAGACAATTGGCGGCTTCAAACCGCTTCTTGTCAAGAACCATCTCCTCGCAGAAGCAACTTGGCCTATAGCACCGTGTCATAATCAGAACCATAATCATAATTGATATGATATAATAATAATAATATATATTTTAATAATCTAGAATCAGAATCTATAATCTATATAAATCATATGGCATGAACCATATCGATCATGAAAAATAATATTCAATTCTAATTATGATTCATGATTGGGGTTATGAGTCAATTGATTCTTTGACACATATCATATGTCTTGAGTCTGATAACTCATACACACTATAAGAATAGACAGAATAATAACTATTATTTATTATTATTTAATAATATCAATATTATTATTGTATTAAATTATTATTTTTTTTTTATTAATTTAATCTAATACTCATTTATTCTTATTATTATTGCTATCAAACATTATTGTTACACACCATTTTTGTCACAAACCATCTTTCACACACCACTTTGTCACCCACTATCTTTGACACGCCATCTTTAACTTATATTCATTATCTAATCAAATCGCATTTTTCTTCATAGATTCATAACTTATAGATACATAAACAATTTAATAATCATAATCATGTGTTGTTAGATTCTTGACAGACCCTGATTGATGATATCAAGTCCAGATTCCAGGTTTGATATTTCACTAGCACAAACACATACAACTTACCGTAAAGCTGTAAAATTATAAGATTATAGTGTATTCAGTGCATTCAGTGTATTCATTGCATTATTTATCATCATCGTCATCGTCGTCGTCATTGTCATCGTATTACCTGGTATTAATTGTATGTACACTCTGTTACATTCTAACTCTATGTTATTATGAGTAATGATTATTGAATCTTAATTCTGAGTTGATCTTAAATTATATTAATGTTCTGAAATATAAAAAAAACATAGGACAAATGATGAAACATGACTACAGTGACAACAACTAAGACTATGACGATGACTATAGCAGCAAACCATATCTTTCATGTAGGAGCCATTCTCCAGGCAGCTTGCTGATATCTATGTTGCGAAGCATGCGGTCTCGAAGAGGGACGTAGCACTTGCAACTGGCAAAGAGAAGAACCTTAAGACTGGTGTGACAGGAAAGGGGCAATATCGAACATGGACGCCAGAAATGATGCTCAAAGCATCGTCCCTCACAAGTCCAATTCATAATTTTGGTGGTGTTATGTTTCGTTTGGTTTCGTTTATTGATTACTGTACTGATAATAAAACTTTTAAAACCTAAGGTAAGGTGTTCAACTTATAATTATTATTATTTAGATTTCAAAGGTATATGTATCTTATTTTCACAGGTTTGGTATTACAGATTGATGTTGTATGTTGTATGGCTTACCCTATATGCATTTTTTTTCCTTCTGCAACCATCTTGGACACTCCAGGCTTGGTCATTCCATGGGTGAAAGTGGCGTGGGCTCATCTGCTCTTAGCCAGAAGCTGCCAGCTGCATTTTCATTGAACTCACTCGGATACTTTCTGTCGGTTTCACCTGGACATGCATCAGCTGTGCTTTGACTGACTTTGTCTAGCACTTTAGGATTTATTTTTGTTCAGTTGGTCTGTATGAATGAATGAATCAAACATATATAAATTCATATTCATGATTCTCATGATGATCCATTTGCGGTACATAGAGTCATAGAGTCATAGAGACTCTCTAAACTAGAATTATAGAGAGAATGATAATATTATTATTATATTATAATTATATATATAATATAAATATAGTTTATTTTAGTTTTGTTTGGAAACTGGAAGCAACACATCATCCTAGTCCTAGACGAGGTGTTACTTTTTGACATGGTTTGCACCATAAATGCTGAATCTGATTGTGATTCACTATTCATTATTCATCATATTTTCCGTTTGAAATGTATGTTTTCAGGGAAGGGGCATGTTTCTCATAGAACTGCCTCATTCTGGACTTGGTAAGGTACGCTGCGCACTATGCGAGCTTTTCATGCAACGTCTGCGTTCCGCTCTCCAGAAGATTCAAACAGTGCTCCTGATTCATAAAATTTTATAATCCAGATGAGGATTCGATTACTGATTTTAGAATGTAGATTCAGATGGTTTATAGAGTTTAGATTTCTAGATGATGATAATTCATGCTCAACGATTCATGGTTTTGTAATGTATTTTTTATGACTTTGTTTATGACAAAAACATAGGATTCAATTCAATGATAATAAAAATAATATATGATATGAAATGGTGATGGTTCAGTGATGATGATGATGGTGATGATTGATCATTGATGATGATGATGATGATGGTAGTGATGATGATGATGATGATGATTCGATGATGATTCGATGATGATTCGATGATGATGAAATTATGAAATTATGATTAATGTAATTGTAAACTGTGATGATGATGATTCATGATTGACTGATGTAATTAGTTTAATTAAATGTAATTGTCACAATTGTAAGTTGTAATTTTAATTTAATTTTAATGGTAATAAATATTTTATTTTTGGATGATCAAGAACCAAAATCAAAATGATAGAGTCTTGCTAAGAGGATCTGCGTTTCATATCTAAGGTGAAGCCAAGCATAGCGTCAGTGCTTTTGGAGTTCGACGCATCGAGCTTTCGCTTGAGACAACGTTCTGGACTGGTAGATGCTGACGCAAAATATCATTGCTTTGTTACTCAACTTCATAATTCAGGTTGACCTTCATGCTTCGTACTTTGTACTATCATGATTCATGATTCATGATTCATGATTCATGATCATGGATCATCATCATCAGTTTCCTTAACCAGTAGCACCTAAAGATTTTAAACAAGAAAAACATGTCGATTCATACAGGACCCACTTGGTAATACACACAATTGATACTTGATACTCACACAAACTCAGGTACAAAGGATGGAGCTGCTGCATATCAGATCATTGTCGGATGAGTGGTCGTGACGTGGCCTTGTTTTGTTATGTCTGTGTAACATTGTTATGTGCATGTGGTTTAAAAAGCCTTCGCAAATATAACTTAACTTACTGACTCTTATCTTATAAATTTAAATTTAAATCAGCACCTAGAGTCGTTCTTTCACTTAAAAAAACATATTATTTATAATAATATTTTTGAACGTTGAGTAGTTGAATGTTGATTTCGATTTCAATCCCGAACCTATATTTGACAAGACATGATCTGATGATAGATAGAACCTGAGTGTAGATCCATTTTAAACTCTTTAATTCAATATTAATTCGGATGGATTTCATGAACTGTTTTGATTTGCTATGATACGAAACATGATATGAAATAAAGTAAAGTTCAATTCAATTCAATAACTCAATTCACATATACTAGTAATGTTAGGATTCAATTCATTATGAATTTTATGTTAGAATGATACAAGGGACCAAAGGTTGAAGAAAAACAATGAACCTAATTTAATTTAATTTTTAATCTTAATTTATTATTGTAGTCATAGTCATCAATTGAAGCCATTATTCACATGCACAAGTCAAGGTTCCGAAGATATGCAATCTAAATCTAAATTTAAACTTTATTGAGTTTGAATCTCGAACCTTAAAAATGAATTATTTATGTATATATATATATTATATATTACTAATTTAATTTTATTTATCATATAAATTTTAAATATAATTTTATCAGATCATTAGTCTTGTATTGCAGACATTTAGTTAAGAGTTAAGATCAAACCTAGGAAACATAACTGAACTGTGTGGTTCTGTAGCTGTGACTTTGTAGTTGTCAGTTCAGAGTTCAGAGTGTATGTAAACAGTGTGAAAATTGAAATTTGAAACTGTTGACATTAAAAAAAAAAATAATCGATACATATTCAAATTTGAGATCAAAACAAATCTGCACTCAGGCACTCCTCTATACCAATTGCTCCTGCAATGCTGGACGGCGAATCGGCTGAGACTATTTATCAGGCTCTGCACAGCCAACATCCCGTTGATCTATTCAGACTCTTGGTTTATTAAAGTCAGTCTAAGAGTTTGTGTCTAGTCACTAGTCACTCATTTGTTCTTTCAGGCAAATCCCATGAGAAACCAGAGCAAAAAAAACATCAATTATCATAGATTCGGAAAATTGAAACTGAATATTCATCATATAATATATTATTATATATATATATTTTATTTTATTGAACACATTAAGCGTCTACAACATTCAGTGTGCATGATTAGTTATGTAGTAGCAGTAACAATGTAATTCAAGTAGCACCAGTTGTAGTTCATAATTTGGAATGCGTAGTAGTAGTAACGTAGGTGTAGCAGTAGCAGCAGCAGTAGTAGTAGCAGTAAAAGCAGCAGCAGTAGTTTTCTTAGCACCTCAGCAATACTATTTCAATGTTCACCATCATATATTTATCGTTACAACTGTAACTTAATACTAGTTCAATTAAATCGTTGAATAGTTTGGTTAAATACTTGCAGTCGTTGTAACTGAAGGATTGGTGATAGCAACAATAACATGACATGACAGAGTCTTGATATTAGTAGTGTTAGTAATGTTGCGAGTTGTTTGTGAGTTATACTGATACTTATATACTGTACGTAACTTAGCCATAACTCACAACAACTCACTCTATATTATCTATATGATATGTCACCAAATATGATATTATTATTTTACATTAATAATACATAATAAACATAATACATATACAAAATTAATAAAACAAAATATACAATATAAATAAATATTATTTTTAATTATAATATAATATAAAAACAATATAAATATGATTTATATATATATATATATATTATATTATATTATGATATTATATTATATTATATTATACTATATTATATTATTAAATTATTTTATATTATGTTATTTTATATTATATTATATTATATTATATTATATTAATATGTGTAACCTGTAATTATATAATATTAAACCAATTGATACCAATGATCGGTACAATCTTTGAAGATCCTAGGCTGGGCTCAGTCTTCGAAGATCTTCGTTCTGCGTATGATGTGTGACAATGGGGCTGCCAACATCCGTGCAATCAATGCATTCATGTGCCCGTTGAAACCCAGCAATTGCATCCTTTTGGCAAAGAATTGTGATCAGCAATCTGGCTAAAGTTAAGTTAAGGGCTTGTATTTTTTCATAATTCTATTCGATTCAATTCAATGTCAACGTACTTGATTTTTTTGTCAGGTGTTGCAAGACGCATGAATCATGAACATTCCTACATATTATCATATCCTACTGATACTACTTAATTCGAAATTGACATACGGCCATTCGACATGGATGTTTATTAGTTTGGGTTCAGTTTTATTGGTCTGGCCGCGAACAAATAAATAATTCCAAAAAAATACCGGCAGGCTTTCAGGTCTCTGTGTGTTTAAATTAAATTATAAGGGAGATGATGGGAGAGAAAAGGTAAATGGTCAGTAGACTGCCGCCACTGAGACACGAGTTGAACCATTCAGCGGAGCCGCTCTGGAGAGGAACAAAGCTGTTGGGCCCTATGCTGCTCAGCCTGGGTTGGGTATCTATTTCTAGATTCTATTAAATTCTATTTTCTATGCTTATCATATATCACAACAATAAATCAAGCTCTCATCATTTGAGTAACTACATAAATAACTTAACTTAACTATTATTTTATCTTTTTAAATTCAAATTCCTGATTGCTATTAATCATTGTCATTATGTTACATTTAGTCTAGTTGCATTCGGGATCATTGAAAAACATATGTTTGTTGTTTCTCAGTTGAAACTCTTTAAATTTTAAACTTTTAACGTTAAAATTTTAAACTTTAAAAACTAATCTTAAATCATTTTAAACCTTTAGCATTTAAAATAATTTATGTTTTTATTTTGTATTTTTACCTTTATAGTTTTACGGTATAAATTTATGATTTTTGATTTATAATTTATAATTAATATGAGTCGAATACTATAGTATAATTTTCCATTGTCACTTTTGATCTAATTTAGACTCAGACTAGAAACTCAGCCTATATGAATGTAGAATCGACGTATATTATAATACACTTGAACAAGATTGCTGCATGAAAACGAGTGCTGCCGCTGAGGTTCTACACTCTCGGATTTATGTGCATGGGATCAAACTATTACTTTCTGCTGAAAGCAGTGCATCGATGGCTTCAGCATCCTGCAACAGTGATTGTGAACTATGCGTCACAGTGACGTGGTTTTCCAAAAGGTATCCAAAGGTCCCACATGACTTGTTTATGATTAGGTTGGTTAGATTCTATTATATTCTATCTTTCCAACACTACCACATGATTCACCATTCATGATACATTACAGTCCGATAAGCCTTAATACATATGTCACGTAAAAAACTAAAAGACTAAGACTAATACCATTGTCAAGGCACATATGCTGTGAGGTGATGTTGTACATTTAATAAATTTGATTTTGTATTTACATTTATGATTATTATTATTCACAATTTGGATTTTGGGTTGGATTCTGATTGACATTGGTTGCATATAATGTCCATAAAACAAATCCCATCATTATAATCAGCTCCAGCGATCACTCAGGCCAGATCCAGCTGTGTGTCGCCGAAATCGAGCATTTCTGGGTCTTTGCTTTGGTACGGAGCAGTTTGAGAAGCTGAAGCCGTTGATTGATGATCTCCTACGGTATGACAATGGACCATGGAATTCGCCGCAGATCACACACTATTGCAGTGGCATGTTTTGTTGCCGATCTATTGCTGAGACAAGGGCAAAGCTTGAGAACGCGGTCATGGTAACTTGATTAATTTCTATATTATATTATATATATATTATATTATATATTACTATATATTATTACTGTTATAAATATATATATATATATATTTGGTTGACATGATGAAATACTTTACCTAACTGCAGTGAAAGTGTCTGAAGTCTAGGGTCCAGAGATGTAGGATGTTTATGTGATTCTGTGATGGCAACCGATTTGTCATGCAAACTGCGAACTGTAAGGCTAGACTAGACTTGGATTGACAATCTACCAAGATTTACTTTTCTTTGCCTTATCATTGATTTAGGGTTTATGAGTTTTTAACTAATATCAATATATGGTTGTGTTACATTTTAATGATCTAAAAGTCTATGCATGAGATTTGTTAGATCCTAGATTCTAGATATTCTAGATTTAATTTAGATTCAGACTAAACTTACTAATATTAATATTATATGATTCTAGATTCCTTTACTATATGATGACATTATATAATAATAAAATTATTATGATATATATTACATAGATATATTCTAGATTCTGGATTCCAGAATAAATGATTCTAGATGATATGATTATATATTCTAAATTCTATAGTAGTTCAACTTCTAGATTCCAAAATAATTCGCATTTGATATTTTTATATTATAATTATTATAATCATAATCTATAATATCTATCTATAGTAGTTCTATCTTGTAATCTAATTCAATCTGTACTATCTATTACTATCTATCTGAATCCATTATTTTTTAAATATCTATTGTATGTTTTCTATATATCTCTTTCACTTGACAGACGCTGGTCACTAGTTTAGACTCTAGACTCACAGCCGAGGCATTGCTGTTTCGGACGAAGCCTGGAGTACCAGCCATTGCCAAGTGGACAACATGTGGAGCCTCTTGTCGATACTTCCTGCTGACATGCGGATATCACAATTTGATGTTCAGAGCTTTTCTGGACATGCATTCTGTTGTCGAGACTGGTGCCTGTACACTTGATAATCTGGAAATCGGAAAACATGAAGCAACTGAAATGGTATCAAGTGTGGAGATCATTTCCGATGCCACTGACAACAATTTTTACCGGAAATCCCTACGTATCAAGTCGTTCAAAGCATTTGAATGGCTACAATCAGAGTTCACAGTATACAACTTGCTGACATGCACATTGGTCAGCCAATTGCTGGAAAAAATCATGTGGACTTTTATGTCATGGCAGCATCGAGAAACATGGTTGAGCCTGGAAGATGCACCCATCATACATATGGCCAACTCAAAGACTTCACCAGCAGTTCGATCGATGAATGAGTTGTCTGGTATGTTGAGAACAAGTGCATGTTCGGCGCTTTGCGACGTGAATGTGACCATTGATGAACTGGCTGAAGGCTAGGACCGATATCAGTGGTGGCAATGTGTAGTTAGGAGTTAGGAGTCTAGTCTAGTCTAATTTTATATTCAACAATCATGAATTCATGAATCATAGAATAGTGAGTATAACTAAGGCTAAGACTATAATTTATAGTTCAGTTTAGTATAGGAAAACATATTATAATATATATTTTTTTTATAAGATATACTCATTATATAAGTATAGTAGATTAAAATTAGTATATAGGATTCATATTCATATTCTATATTCAATATATCAGATTAATTAACTTGATTGTTACTACTTTATTTTGTTTCATATTGTACTATTATATTGTAGTAGTATATTTCCATATTCAATTATTCAATACAACTTTTATTCATAATTTCTTACTGGCTTTTGGATTATGTATATTGATATTTGAATTAAGATGTTGTATATGCTTATAGGTATATTCCCCTATCATAGATATATGATTGGATGATTTGATAATGGTTCATAGTTTTGAAACGTTTGAAGCTAGGGATGAAGTAAAGTTGGCTGACCATAAAGAGAACATCAATTATCAAATCAAATTCATGTAATTTATTTCAGGTAGAGTATTTTTACAAGCTCGGTATTGTCCGATTTTTTGGATGGATTACAATTTTGTAATGAGTCTTTTTGTTACTATATACTGAGTTACTGCATGATATTGATTGCTGGTTTTGTTGCACAATGAAATGTTGAGTTGTATTTTCTAATTTAACTATTCATTATCAATCATTATTATCATTGAATCCTTGAATCAAATTTGGTTCTCAAATTAAATTGGATTAGATTAGTTAGCTAGATAGTACCTAAATCCTTAAACACCAAAGTTGATCACGGATCACCATGTTTTGTATTTAAACATAAACATATCATAATAATAAAAAAACATAACTTCAAGCATATTTATTTATTTTATGTTTTAATCAATGTTTAGTGCCACCTGGGTTTCCTTATCTTTCTCATTGGCTGAATATTAATCTCTAGCTTGTGTCAGTCACGTGAGTCATGTGACAGGTTTGCCTGGTTCTATGCCATCTACTTTTTGGGATCATCTGTTTTGGGCTGGAGTCGTTACAGTGGGATCTATTTACAGACGGCTGGTGAGACCATACCGACGTCCTCCACTATGCTTTGCATTGCTGGCTGATGCGTCGATGGATCCTGGGTTCAAGAGACGATTGGCGTCATTTCTTTTGAATATGCCAAGGTGTTGTTTGGATGAAGCCTTCACGGGTCCTTTGCGTAAGTTTGTTACGTGTGAAGATGACCTGCTGCTACCTACTGCTCTTGGATATCGCATCATGCAAGCATCATTCTGCTCCAAGAATCACAATATTCAAATAGAGGACAATTTTGCTAGAGCGTCGTCATGGATGAGGACAAACCGTGGGCGAACTGATCGTTCGTTCAATCTGATTGCGAAGCATCTTTTGGCTGAGGTGAAGCACAACCACAGGCAAAGTCACACTCGTCACGCTCAGGCAGCCTCTGTGATCACAAGTTCCTCTGATTCTGCTGGTGCTGATGGGGCTCTGGGAAATGATGAAGGCTTGGATCTGGAAACAATAATGATAATGTACGTAATAGTAACATAGTTTAGTAAAGTGTTCATTACTAATTACTAATTAATAATATTAATATTAGTATTGATAATTATTAGTAATATTAATACTAATGTAGTTAGTAGTAAGTAGTAATAAATTAAATATTTAAATTGAAATAAATATGTTATGTAATTGTACTGTAAATTGTAATTGTAATTGTACTTGTAAGTAGGCATAACTTATATACGACATTACAACAATATCTGTGTTCTCCATGCTTACATAATGTAGTGTAGACATTACATAGTATATTTGGTAAACCATAATAAATAATATATCTAGTCTTCTAAACTAACCATATCTATTGAATTGAATCTACAAATTAGTTATTTACTTAAATAAAATACAATATATCAATTATACTTATGATTCATGATTCTGATATGATATAATAGTAATATATAATAGTAATATAATATATATATACAGTATATATAATTTAATATATATATAATATTTACATATACATATATATGATCTATA
>Ga0126342_10014698_pt1 | contig 13797 bp, 21 predicted proteins | sample Cyp1metagenome_FD_92528 | JGI IMG/M metagenome (GOLD analysis project Ga0126342, IMG submission 92528) | Coral microbial communities from Lord Howe Island, Old Settlement Bay, Australia - Cyphastrea 1 metagenome | ecosystem: Host-associated > Invertebrates > Cnidaria > Coral ...
ATATATATATATATATATGGGCTATAGACTAGGTGTATATTTTTTTACAACCTTTTATGACTCTATGAAACAATACATATCATAACTTGGTACAACTTGTTGATTTGCAAGGATTCGAGAGCGGCAGCTCTCAACACAGGGTTGATTTCCATGTTTAGTGGATCCAATGCATGACTCATATTTTCATAGGTTGTTGGCCTCGCAAGTTAGTCAGTTGTGTTTGGGTCCTTGAAACCTGAATATGCCTTCCTATAGTTTTTACATTCGTTTCCCTCAAAAGGGATTGACCTTTTGTATTGCCACGGGCCTAAGGAGTCCAAAGAGCTTCCGTCTCCTGCAGAGCAAGAGCTGACGGTGGAACAGATTGAAGACCTTTGGACAGAGGGGTGGAACGCGACAGTATGTTATTCCTCAAAGTCGAGATGACTAGCGAGTGTTGGCATTCAATTGGGCCTATAGCCTATGGTTACATTCTTTTAACGTCATCATTGTGCACACTGGTTTTCTTGCCAAATCAGACGCTGGCCCAATCAGCCTCAAAATGCCTCAAATAAAGGTGAACAAAAACAAACCCCTCACACTTTGCCAGGTTGGAAAAAAGAAGATGGCAGTTGAACATCCTTTCTCATCATGTGGCAACTATTGATGGATCATTCACTACAAACGTTACAACCGGCTGCTGCGTGCATCTCATCATCTACGACCCAATCATTGATGGTGGGGGTAGATCAATCAAACATCCCGAAAGTTGCCGAAAAACACATGCACGAACACCCTGGAGTTGGGAAAAACACAGCAAGTTGAAACGGTTTCATGATGTTTCAAATTTCCCTTAAGCCAATCCAATCTTTATTCTGGTTGGTGGTTTGGAACATTTTTCCCCATATATTGAGAATAATCATCCCAACTGACTAATATTTTTCAGAGGGATTTCAAACAACGTGTTTTCTCCGGTGGGTCTATTTTACAGGGGGGAAGCCAGCCCCAAGGAAGATGAAACCAACGAAGCTGAAGCTCCTCGTCCAGCAGCACCCGAAGCACCCGAAGCACCCGAAGGGCCGGAGGCGGGGGGAGCTGCTTCTGGCGGTGGAAAATCACCGTTTTCCCGTGGAGATGAATGGATGATCAATGGATTAGTGGAATGTGGGGATGCAAAGGGATATTATATAGTTGGCATTACCGGTTTAAGCATCAACAACCAGGAATTTCATGGGATCTAATGGGATTTACCCTCCGGTAAACATATAAAAAGCTATTGAAAATGGCCATTTATAGTGGATTTTCCCATTAAAAATGGTGATTTTCCATAGTTATGTTAAATTACCAGAGGGTAATGGGATCTAATGGGATTTAATGGGAATATATAGAATGGGAGAATCCAAACAAGGCAACTGAAAATCCCCCGAAGGAGCCATGGAGGTTTCATTCGCTGGGAAAATCATCGAATTATATAAATGGTGAGTTTTCCAGCAAGCCACGTTTGATTGCCGGAGGGTAACTAGGAATCGTAAATAAATGATTTCTAAGCGAGATAGAACGCATGGAACCCACATTTAGCAGGGGAAAATGCCTATACTATATCAGGGTTGCTCCAGCTGATTATAGGTATAAATGATATCTGATAGCCACTTTTGGGGTGAAATATTAGTCACGTTACCTCTTTATTTGCTCAGTTTCAGCCCCTGTGTATCTGTAGAATTTCGAGGTGAACTCGGGGGATGATTTGCCCGGTAAAAACATCACATGATGACCATGTAATCAATTTTCCAAGGTGGGAAGCCCCAGTGTTTGTTGGTTGAAAAACATCCCATCAACATCCATCAACTATAATAACTATCCACCAGTAACATCCTTTAAGCAAATTATAAACTATAAACATCTATGAACCAACTTAGCTATCTAGAGGGTTCCCATCATGTGGTTTTCCTTTTTGGAAGGTTCGGTTAGATTGCCGGAGTCGGAGGGTATCTGGAAATCTTGGGTTCATTTGTTCCACCCCTACCTGGCATGTGTGTGTTTTGTTCCCTGGAAAAAAAGACGTTTTCGGAGTTTTGCAACTGGCTACCCTTTGTAGCTATGGAAAAGTGCCCATGTAATTATATATTTAGATTATTCAAAGATGTTGATTTTCTGTAGTTATTGTTAAACTACCAGAGGTTTCACAAGTGAATGTTGTTCAAAATTGACGTCAAAACATTTTGAGAACACTTCTGGGCATTCCTGACTGTTCTTCCACTGCAGGAGTACAATGCCTGCTGAGCAACCCACTAAAGATGGAAGTAGGAATCATTTTCTTACATCGTGAAAACCGATCACCACTGAGTCTTGTGCTACCTCCATAGTAAACATCCAGCTTAAATTTCCGAATAATATTCTTCTAAATTGAAGGTGAGCACGTAAAATCTCCATAGTGGATGGATAAATTCAACTCTGGTACCTCAAAAAACAGATTGTTCCCACTGCTAGTACCCATTGGTGGTTGGCCTTGAAAAGCCTTGACCTGCACAGACCTACCTGGCAAATGGAAAATAACGGACAATGATTTGATTTTTTTTCCTCTAGAAACCTATTTTCCCATGAAACCTGCCATTTCTAGAATAATAGTTGCAGTCCTGTATTTCAAAGCTTATGTTCTCATTAAGATTGCCATTTCCAAGCGATTCTACTGAGAATATGCTATATAGGAAATAGTTGATTAATGTAACCCAATAGTACGCCATCCGCAACTGGTTGGTGGTTTGGAACATTTTTGATTTGTCTATTGGGAATTTTATTATCCCAACTGACGAACTCATATTCTTCAGAGGGATTGAAACCACCAACCAGATATATTAACCATATATCAACCATAGATTAACCATTATATCAACCATTTATATTAGCCATTTATGGAAACCCCTATGGGTTGTGAACCATTATAGTAAGGATTAGTAAGGGGAGTCAACAACCATCCCCATTTTACCATTTTTTGCCAGGATTTTCCACCATCCCCAGTCATTCCGTCGGGCGACGGAGGTTGCAGAAGATGTGGCATCCATCGCATCCGGCAGCGTGGCGACGGAGGGGTTGCGATGAGTTGTTTGGTAGAAATTGAAAGCTCCAAAAAGGTGGAAGAAGAACATTTAATCATTAATTGAGAGCCATTTAGTTCGATGATGTACCTATTAAAATATTGAAAGTGATGATTTTCCATGGCTATGTTCAAGAACCAAAGGGCAATATATAATCTGGTTGGTGGTTTGGAACATTCCCATCATCTTGGGAATATCATCATCCCATGTGACTTTCATATTTTTCAGAGGGGTAGGTCAACCACCAACCAGTTATTATAGAACATCCCAGTAAGATCATATCTAACAATATCTGTAGGTGGAAGAATAACATAACTATTTATCTATATAGCTATCTCTAAGATCTATATGGTTGGGAAATCTTGCACCAGTTGAAAAAGGTGGTAAACATCCCATTATTTATAGTTTTTCAACCATCCTGCCTAGGTGCCTCCGGCGAGGAGCTGGGCGAGCAGCCCGATGCTGACGCCGCAAACCCAGCGGCGAAGCGGAAGAAAAAGAAGAAGAGCCCGTCCAAGGAGGCGCCCAGACTGTGGAAGTTGGGGGCTCCGGCCCATAATATATACTAGATTATACTATATAGTACAATGATGTACATAGACTATTTACCTCTATTTACTGTATCATATCTATTTATTCTTCTTTTGTGATCTTTGTGTAAGTATATATGTATCACCGTTTTTTGGTTTTTCCACCGGAATCGACGCAAACGAAAGGAGTGCCACCGACCAGATATAGCTCTCCCATACCTTGGTTCAAATGACTGAGGTACCCCACAAGCCTTTGTGGTTTTCGACCATCATTTTCCTTCTGAATGGACCATACAAAAAATGAGGGAACATATATGAACATATGATTTATTCCTCCTGGTTCAATCCTAGTTACTTGACTTGATGGTAAGAATTACCCTCTGGTTATTTAACATAGCCATGGGAAATGGCCCATTTATGGATGTTTTACCTATTAAAAATGGTGGATCTTTCCATGGCTGTGTTAGTTAGTCATAACCAGATGGGTACTATTTTCTCCTTTCCCCTCACGTTATTCCAATTTTAAATCCCGAAGAATCCCAATCTTTGATGGCAGTCGATGGTAAAAGCCCATGATTTTTGCTGATTTTTAGGCGCCAGCCGTGAAGAAGAAAGGCGCCTGGGCGATCCCTTTTTGACCCAGTACGGCCCGCTACCGTTCTTCGGATTCACCATTCACCCAGATAGATGTGATGTCCCAATGGAAATTGTGGGGATTCAATGGGAGATCTCCAGGATCCTAAAATGGATGCACGTTAGTACCATATTTTTGGCCATATGAATTGGGGGTATATCCCTTACATAGCCCTTACATGGGCCTTATATATGGTAGGTCATTGTAGGGGTGTAACTGATTTAACATCGGATGATTTTTGATGGGTATGCTGGATGGGTCAAAGCCTGATACCCTGTTGCACACCCCACTGGCATGATCCTTGGGGTGAAAACTCCAAAAGAAACGGGAGAGATGATCTATGGACGTGCACCTACCATCACTTATCCCCTTCTTGGGACGTTTGGTGTAACAAATCAAGCAATGTGGAGATATTGGCCACAACGCGGATCCTTCATTAATTACTGGTTGGTGGTTTGGAACATGTTTTATTTTTCCATATGTTGGGAATTTTATTATCCCAACTGACGAACTCCATCATTTTTCAGAGGGGTTCAAACCACCAACCAGATATATTAACCATATATCAACCATATACTAACCATTATATCAACCATATATTAGCCATTTATGGAAACCCCTATTTTTGATTTCACCCCCCAAACCTTGCTCTTCCAACTGGTTGATGAATGGTCTTTTGGACCCGTCGGATTTATCGAGCCCTCTACCAGTGGCTTCCTTCCAGAGTGCTTGGCTGGCTGGTGGTTTCAAACATTGTTTATTTTCCCATATAGTTGGGATGATGATCCAATCTGACTAATAGTTGATACTCTGGGATAATATATGGGATGTCATCCTTCCCATTGACGAACTCATATTTTTCAAGATGGTTATTAAACCACCAACCAGGCAATACATGGTCCATAGAGCCATCTTGTCATATCTTGTCATGAAAAGTATCAATGGACCATCTCCAAGAATCAAAAGTCAAGTTTCCGTGGATGATAATGATGATGATGATGATTAACCAACAATCATTCATCAATAATATCAATAATTCTTCACTGCCATGTGCTTTGGAAACTGCTGTGGTCAGTTCCTGGCTCCGCATGGCTACGGAAAATTCTACAGCTGCTTCAAGGTGGTGCCTCCCCATTTAGAAGTTGGTTTACAAACATCATTATATATCTATAAATTATTACAAATGTGCATATATATTTAATTATATATATATATGTATACACGATTTTTCACATATAGATAGTAACCCCAAGATTCTGAACATGGTAATTCTTAATCTGTCTTCCCCATGATTTCCAGGTTTCCAGCTTTTATTGCTGGGATGTATGCGTCCCCTATTTGGGATGTAGCATGACCCCCCTGATTTAATGGTTGCTGGGATGGTGACATTGGATAGGTAGGTATTATAGGCAGCAACATCATTTCTTGGCGGACTGCCACAGATTGACCATGTTACTTCTTTAAAATGGCTATGTATATGTCATCAATCAAACCTCTTATGGCAGTTTAAATGGGTATCAAACCATAGTATATATATATATACAATGTATATATATATACTATGGTTTGATACCCATTTGAATTGCCAAAAGAGGTTTGATTGATGCTGTTTTTGCCCATGGTTTAGCCTCTCGACTCCCTGACTTCCACCGCACGGCAGGCAAGCCGAAAGCTGGCACGACCATCCAGGCTGCTTGGAATGAGGTTTGGGACCTCTTCATGGAACTTTTCGTGGGAAAATCCATGAGAATCCTACCCTCTGGTAATTCAACCTAGCGAACTGGAAAATTACCCAGTCGAACTAGTGGATTTTCCCATTAATAGCATGGTGGATCTTTCCAGTTCGTTTTTTGTATGTTTACCAGGCCGGGTATCTCAATGGGCAGATTTGGTTTCAGTAACCATTGGTTCTAATCCTCTATTGATACACTACAAAATGATATAAATACTATTATTCCATTGTATTAGTTAATCGTTTATTGATAAATCCTCTATGATTTATCTTATTGCTTGACTTGGGAAAATCGTTGGTGGAGAAGCTTCAGTTCCCAAGGTAAATGGTCTCGTGATGCGCGCCTGAAAAGATGGCCCAGCTGCAGAAAACCGGCCAGCGGGTGGTTCGGGGACGTGTCAGTGCCACCTCTGAGGATGAGCCCAGTGATGTTTGTTGGTTTATAAGTTCCATAAAACCTCCATGTTTGTTGGTTGATAACCTCCATGTTTGTTGGATGATGTTGTTGAAATTGATCATCCAACTAGATTTATTTCACCACCATAAAACCATATAAAACCCGACTGTTTGTTGGTTTATAAGCTCCAGGTGATCATTATTTCACCACCATAAAACCTGGTTAATCTACTTATTTTCACCAACTGGATGTGTCAGTTCACCCTCCAAGATATGGACGAAGAGACTAGCTTCGGATGGGCCCTGGGAGTAGTTAGGTGACTTAGTAGTAAATGGCTAAGAATTATCACTCAGTGGCCACCTGATAGTTCTAAGGCCACTTACGAAGTCATTTTATTAGTTGCTAATGGTAGTCTGGTTGGTGGTTTGGAGCATTTTTTATTTTCTATAATCTATGGGATAATCATCCCAACTGACTTTCATATTTTTCAAGATGGTTAAAACCACCAACCAGTAGTAAATGGCCCTACTTAGTGGGTAGTCAACTAATCCCATGGCCCATCTAAGTAGATCCCATGTTGGACTCAGCCAAGCTGATCCGCGGATTCTGTACATAGTCTTGGCGTCAGCGCCACCGAAGCCACCGATGATGAAACATGATGCTTACCCTTTGGTAAACTAACATAGCGAACTGGAACATGGCCCACTAAAAATTGTGATTTTCCATAGTTATGTGAACGTTTACCAGAGGGTATTTTCCAGCTCTGAGCCCTTTTTGTTGAGTCTGAACAGAGCTTGATAGTGGATAGTTTCGGGTGGTCTTCAGCTTTGAATTTCTGACCCTGCTACCGCCTGCACAGAACATGTTCGAGCGCAATCTTTGTTTGATATCTTGCAGAGTTCGTGTCAGCCTGGGCGAGAGTGCCCTCCGATAAGCAAGCATTGCAATGGGACATCCTATGCGAGGACCATCACTTTTTTTTAAGCCAGGTGGTCTACACGGACGTGGCCTTGGATCCCTACAACTCTCTAGGCATTGGGTCCAATCCATGCGAAATCCTCTATAAATGGTGGGAAACTATGGGAATATCCGAATATCCAGCTCAAAACGACGCTGGTGTTGTTTTGACAGGTTGTCTAAGGTTAGATTCGCTTAGATTAGATATAGAACTTCATAGAATGACCATGGAAGAGTGTTGATTGAAGGGCGAATTTGCTAGAAATCGGGTTTTCTCCCCATGCGCTGAATGCTTTTCCATAGCATTTTCTGATGCTGATCCCAGACCTGGGACACGTGATGCTCAGAGATATGGCTGATCCGGAAATAATTTTCCCAAGCCACTTCTAGGGGTTGCGATGTTGCATGATGTTGCGTGCTCAGGTTCGTATCATATGTGAAAGCTATGAATCACAGAAGGTTCTCACCAAAACATGTTTGTTTGTTTTTTGTGCTTGCATGTTTCTGGGTAAACCTTGGTTATAGGTCTTGGGCGCACTGCTTGCCATAAGTGGGGGTATAAAAAGAAAAACATATCCAGCTGCAGCTTTGCCGTCTTGAAGGATATCTAAAAGTTACGGCAAGGTTCTATGTTTTACCAGATCGAAACAGTGTTCAAACCCTTTGACATGCTCAAATGCTTGCGCCGGGCGGCCAACGTTTTTGTATTTCTATGACGACCCCAAAGCTGAAAGTCTTAAACCCTCATCCCCCAAAAACTCATTTTTGCTGGTGGCATTGGTGATATTCCTATGTTCATTCCCGGTGCAGTGAACGATTGTCAGGGGCGTACCAGACGACTCTAGAACTTGGCTGCACAGTGAACGGTTGGTCTTGTGGGTTTTTGTGGCTTGATTTTCAACCAGTGTGATGAAAGATGCTGGCATCCCTCCTAGCCATGCGGCATGGTAGCCACAGGACACGATGGCATCGTGCGTTCGGACGGTGTCATCTTGAACGATGAGACGTTGCTTGGCGGATTTGGGGGGTCCGGCAGCGTGCCGAAATACCACCAGTCTGACATGGGCAAAAGAGTAACCAAAAGAATCAAGAAAAATGCGAAGATCAACAAGTAAATAAACATGCAATAAGTGGGGTTTACCCGTATCTCCCAGCCTACAGGGAGTTAAACCCAATTCCTACAGTAAATCTTTGCATAGCTTCCATTTGAGGCTGAACATGCCATGGAATTTAACCAATGAGAACCAAAACCCAGCGGGTTGTAACGATGGTTGTAAGGATGCTAAGTGCTAGCCTGAAAATGAGCATGGGAACTCAAAAGGCACCCTTAGAATACATGTTTCCATGTCTTTTCTACTGTAATTACATGTAATTACTGAAAATGGCAATTTTGTTTTTTTTTAGGATATTGAAGGGTTCCATTCCATGATATGAACTTTGCAGGCTACCGGCCACCCTTGGTTTTGTTATGTTGGCGATTTCTTCAGCACATGGAGTACCCTTCGGCAATCAAACATGGCTGAGTAAATGATGAAAGGGAGGTTTCAATGGGAAAATCGAGGGATTTGTTTCGATGTGCTTTATTTATTTATCTGTTTATTTATATATATATAATGTATATTCATATTTATTTATACCCATTTGCATATATTTATGTATATTTATCTAGTTTATTTGCCAGTTATATATTTGGGTTCCCGGGATTGGCCGGCCATTCCACCATTGCGGGATTGGCCATCGGCGCACCTCGGGCGGCCCATCGGTGGCCGAGGATCAACTACCTCTGCAAGCAGGCCGTGTGCGGGCGCTCAGCGGACCCGGCAGTGACTAGGCCCTGGTGACTGGGCCCTGGTGGGCCGCAGTCATTGTGGCTTCGTGGGAGTAATCACATTAATGTGGGTAAATTTGATCACGGCCTCACGGTTCTCCCGAAGCCTGCAATAATGGTTAGTAAGGGGAATTTTCCCAGAGAAGCCTTATTTCAGGTTAATTAGTGAATTGTATATAATTTACCCAGATTAATGTGGGTAAAACCATGCATGATAAATAAACCAGCCATTTGGGAATGGTTTATACATACCACCTATAAAAATGGTGATGACTGGGGATGGTAGCCATGGCATTCCCACATTGGGGTAATAGTCATAAGAATGCCAATGAATGTCAATAATGACCCGGTGATCATACATGATATAGATGACATCTGATATAATTATATATATATTTAGATATATTAAATGATATCTAAATGATATAGGTGATATATAAATGATATTTAGATATATTACCCACATTAGTCACTAGCAGGTGAATGTTCAATAATTATATTGCATTCCCTGAGGTCCCAGGCAGAGGCTGGCGCAGACTACGTGAGCCCGGAGCCCCACGGGGATGGCGAGTTGCTGGAGTTTCCAAGGAACATCGATTGGAAAGCATAGTCCTTGCCCAGGTGTCAGGAGATTCACTATCTTGATTTAAAGAGATACATACATACATACATACATACATACATACATACGTATGTATGACGTAAGCACGTACGTACATACATTACATTACATTCCATTGCATTGCATTCCATTGCATTGCATTGCATTCCATTCCATTGCATTGCATTGCATTCCATTGCATTGCATTGCATTCCATTGCATTGCATTGCATTCCATTGCATTGCATTGCATTGCACTGCATTGCATTCCATTGCATTGCATTGCATTACATTACATTACACACATACATACATTTGTACAACAATAATCATATATCCATATATTTCTATTTATATTATTTGATATTTACATGTATGCAAAGAGGAAAATCATAGTTTTTACATGCTTTTTGGCAAGAGTCTGGTCTTTCTGCAATCTTCGGTTTACCCATTCCGGCAGAGCCAGGTCCTAGTGACATGATGGATGGACGTGTAGGCCCGGTTGGGGTTAGAACTGCTGGTAACTGGGGGCAGGTTTCTTCACCGAAGCCAAGGTAGGAAGATTTTTCTAAGCTAGAGTTGATTGAGTCGATTTGGAAAGTGAGCTGGATGATTTCAGCAGTGTAAGAATAAACAATTCCTCTCATGCAAAACCCTTCAAAGTCTTAGATTTGATGAAGGTGATATTCTGGTTGGTGGTTTGGAACATGTTTTATTTTTCCATATATTAGGAAAAATAATCCCAACTGACTTTCATATTTTTCAGAGGGGTTGAAAGGGTTGAAACCACCAACCAGTAGTTTGCTTTCCATTGCTAAATCCACCATGGGGAACACATGGACCATCTACCCCAAATCGAAGGATTAGGCAAACTAAGATAGACATGGAGCCAACTCCAATCTATGGGGGTCCCAAATCATCCAGTCATTAGACCATTTGCGACGAATTTATAATTGAAACCCATGGGTTTGGTGATCCCCCATTTTAAATCCAGTCATTAGACCATGACTTAAAGTATTGAAAGAAACCATGGTGACGACTGCGGATCCAAACATGTTTTCGGTCTTGCTATCGCTTCCAGCGCAAAGTCACCTTGTCCATGACATATCTGACTTGGTCTACCCTGTTCGTTGCCTGTTCGCTGCCTGTTCGCGGCCTGTTCCTGGATATCTCCAGTTGGTGGGTTTGAAGTCCCATATGTAGAATAGAATGCTAAGTAAACAACATCCCGACACGGAAAAACACATCCCCAAACAAACACTTCCGGACGCATTTGAGGTCCCGAAAAAGAGTTTGATACTAATGCAACTCCCAAAAAGATAAAAATTAGAAGAAACTAGTAACATCCGACTCAACTAGTGATAATTCACTCTATCTATTCGGGGTTTGCTATGAGAAGACATCGATTTTCCCATCCCAACCACGCAGGCGCCATCCGAGACGCCTTGGATGAAGCTGGCTTTACCAATGTGGGCATCATGGTGCGAAGCGCCCAGTGCAGCTTGAGACTGGGGGGTGATCTTTTATAGATGGCAAATAGAGGATAAATGGTGATTTAACCAACAAAAATGTTGATTTTGATAGGTAACAAACAATAAGAATGGTGACTTAACCAAGGAAAATTGAGATTTCACTGCCACATATGGATACATATGGATGATTTTCAGGTTATTCATGGGTAAGTATGGCATGTAACCTCCATCAGTTGGGATCTAGCCCTTATAACTATGGTGAAACATCACCACTTTTCACCTTGAACTGCGCCCCGAAGTTGTGTCCAGGATTTAAGCCGGGTCGACTGAGCTGTTATCATGTTTGGGGTGTTTATCATGTTATTAGTGATGATTGGAAACAAATACCAAAACATTGCACATACATATGTATATGTATATATATATATGTGTGTATTCGCAGTATATGTATACATATATATATATATACGAACATATGTAGATTATATATTATACACTAGTTGTATGCGTTTGGGGGCCCTATCTCTGAATAAGTGGTCAAAATGGACTTGGCATGTTTTTTTTTTCAAGTGAATCTTGGGTTGAGATTCAAACAGCAAGTAAAATCGTTTTGGCAAATGATTGAACTCGGTCAGTGGATGGGTCAAAGCCTTTCCTTCGAGGCATACAGTGCGAAGTACGCCTCGGCCTTCTATGGGCCCGGAAGCTTGGAGTTGTGGCTCAAAGGGTCCACCGATCCACCCGAAGCCGTGTTTTTCGATGTGAAAGGGCCATCTGGGGTAAGAAAGCAGAGATCCTATGTGGGGGCCATCTGGGGTAAGAAAGCGGAGATCCTATGTGGGGGTAGAATTTTTGTGTGGATATATGGCATTCCTACGATATATAAGGAATGATTATACACTACTTACCTGCTATTTGTGCCCCTATGAATCATCCAGGACATTGAGTCTTGGGAATGGCTGGGATGACATTTCAGGAATTTCATATGGCTGAGGCAGCATAGTTACTCAGTTGCCACTTTGAACAGGACGAACAAGGCAACAATCTTCAACTGCAGTGGTCAGAGATAGATGGATAGACCCTTGACCGCCCCAGTGGTCCCCCCCCAAGTTCCGCAAGTGATGATTGACCGAGGACCTGGATGTGTCTGGCTTCACATCCTTCCAATCATTTACCCTCTGGTCTTTATATAACGTAGCTATGGAAAATATGGTTGGTTATATTATATAATGTCAACCCTGGATTAATAAACCTCTAGGCTGTTTAAGTGGGAGGGTACCATTTATCATTTAAGTATCAGATTATGACTATTGGAGGAGTACCCACCTAATTAATAAACCATGGTTTATTAGTCCGGGGTTGACATTAATTGGTAGATCATCATACATCATCTATAAATGGACGATGGCTTCCATAGCAGCTGTTAAATAACCATAGGATTCCAGATGGTGTTAGAGACGGGAACTCGCATCGAGACATCGTGTTTTCCACCAGTTACTAACCACTTAATCAAGCCCATTTGGGTATGGGTCAAACTTGAATACCCCAATAAGTGGATGCCTAATATTAAAACTCGACTTAACATGGCTTAAACCTGTGGCCGGTCTTTGATTTTGACCCATCCTCATCTGTCTGTTGGTGGTTCCATGATCTGTCTGATTCGTCGCTGAGGCCCTTCAGAGAAGCTTTGGATTCCAATCCTGTCATTGCCGACGATTGGAAGGCTCATCGGCTCATCCGCGCTTGCAAGTGGGTAATGTCAACTATAATGACCTCACTGGAAGGTAGAATGATTTCATGGCTCTCGCCACTACATTCACTTGAAGCAACTTGAAACGTCTTGAGCTGTGGAATTGATGAATTGGACGTTCACTGCTTCGCGCCAGTTTTTGAATGATATACATTGATATGCCGATATTTCTACCCAGCAATTTTGGCACAATCTCCAAGTTTGCCAGCGAAATCACATTTACAAATGGTGGCTCGTCCCTTGCCATGTTGGGTTTCCCCAACGGCTTCGTAACACCGCGCCAGGTGCCCAAGGGCAAGGAGACTTACCAGCAGGACCCAGTCGCAGTCTCAGGATGTTTTGTTTTTACAGTGACTTGGTTGATATGTTGGAACATGCGGAAAAATGCGGAACATTACATCATTGTTTCTCACAAGTCATAGCGACATACATACATACATACATGCATGCATGCATGCATGCATGCATGCATGTGCATACATCCATCCATCCATCCATCCATCCATCCATCCATCCATCCATCCATCCATCCATCCATCCATCCATCCATCAGTCCATACATACATGCATACATAAATACATACATACAGACATACACACATACAGACATACAGACATACAGACATACAGACAGACAGACAGACCTACAGACCTACAGACCGACAGACCGACAGACCGACAGACAGACCTACAGACCTACAGACCTACAGACCTACAGACCTACAGACCTACAGACCTACAGACCTACAGACCTACAGACCTACCACCAGACACCCCGACCTACCGACAGACCGACCTACCGACCGACAGCCAGAAAGACCCAAAA
>Ga0126342_10014699_pt1 | contig 13797 bp, 11 predicted proteins | sample Cyp1metagenome_FD_92528 | JGI IMG/M metagenome (GOLD analysis project Ga0126342, IMG submission 92528) | Coral microbial communities from Lord Howe Island, Old Settlement Bay, Australia - Cyphastrea 1 metagenome | ecosystem: Host-associated > Invertebrates > Cnidaria > Coral ...
GTCTTTCATATGTCTTTCATATGTCTTTCATATGTCTTTCATATGTTTTTCATATGTCTTTCATATGTCTTTCATATGTCTTTCATATGTCTTTCATATGTCTTTCATATGTCTTTCATATGTCTTTCATATCACATCCATTTCTCCCAATCCCCAACCATGCCACCACCCGCCTCCGCCGCAGCCGCATCGTCCTCAAAGCGCGTCACCGCCGCGAGCGCCTCGCAGATCTCGGTGTGGCTCCTCGGATGCGGGTGCTTCCAAGGGAGGCAGCCCACCTGCCCACCTCCAATGGTTGGAAATGGTGGATTTATGTGGGCAAATGATGCAACTGGCTGTGAAAAAGGTTGGGAAAATGGTGGAAGATCATGGGTAATGGTTGAGTCGGTTGAGTATTGGGTGGTCGATGCTGGTTGTGGATGATGAAGCGGTTTTTTCGTCACGTTCCATCCAACCAGGGGAGGATTGCTAGATCTATCCTTTTGCAAGTGACCAACATGAGGAATATGTGGATGATGGGAATATGCACAACATGCCTTCCAAGGATCTTGCTGAACGCCTCATCAAATGGCCTGACTCGCCCGAACAGCAGTGATCACTAGGACTTCTTGACCCACAAAGGCCGGCAAGAAATCCTTTCTTATCAGATGTTTTTTTAGCCGTAAAAAAACATCTTGTGGCTCTTGCAACCACCAAACTGCACGATGCAACTTCCATGTAATCGCCTCATTACGACCCAGCTTTTGTGGCCCCCTGGGCACCCTTCATTGCACCTTTTCTTGAAGTCATTGTAGACGTTGGGGTTCGCACGTGTCGCAACCAATGCCTTCACCACTTCTAAATGACCGTTCAGGCAAGCCTGAGTTGGTTCAGCAAGTGGTCAAGCAAGTATGCAAGCAACGAGATTGAATATCCTTTGATCAGAGTCCCTTTCGTTTTGTTGTGGAGACGCAGGAACGTGAACAGTCAACAGAGTGTATCTATATAATTACATATGTGTGGCTCATGAACAGCTGCAACCCTGCACACACATGATGAAACATGCACCCCCAGAGCCTTACAACTGCTGCCAGGTTTCCCAGTGCAAGGGGCAGTTGCCAGCATCATTCACCAGATCTGGGGATGCTCTCGCATCCAGCAACCGGCCTGGGCGATGCATTAAAAAAAGGAAAAACAATGTCAAAACATCTTCCTATGACCCTATATTATATAAGGGGCATAACTCGCCTCGAAGCATCATTTGCCAGAGACATCTCCAGCCCCAAATCAAGCAGGAGCAGCGGACAACCGGCTTAGAGCGGGCCAAGGAACGCACGATTTCCAGATGCCCGTTGGCGCTGGCCATTAGTAGTGCGGTGGACCCTCCATGGCTCTTGGCATTCACCTGAAATCCATCAACGTCAACGTTGGCGGCTGGATTCTGTTTCAGCCCATTCCCGTGAAATACAAGTCGCTTGGGTAACCCTATATGTATAGAAATATATGTAGCTAGATAGGTATGCAAACACAATTTCAAATACGTATCATCCACATAAATGGGTGAGAACGAAGGTCTCTAAATTCACCCAGCAGTGACACTGCAATATGTCCGTGCGCCTCCACGCCAGCGGCCAAAGCTGCCTCTACTGCCTCTGCATCGCCATAGCGAGCATCCAGGACAAACTCAGAAACCTGCGCAGGACGTGTGGATCAATCACCGCCTTATGATTACCCAGTGAACATCAAAATCTCCAGCTCAGCACATGGATGTTCATCCCCCTAAACATGGCAATTAAATTATCATTCCGACGCAGCAGCATGGCATATACTGCGATGCTTGGATACAAGCTGGTAATCTGCCACTGCTTCGCCCCAGAGTGAACAAAGCACCAAATTATATAACATTAAATAACCTGTGGCCAAATGGTTTACATGTGCTCAAGACTTTCGAACACATAGCCGCCATAGCCCAAAATGCAGCCCACTGATGGCTGGAGCCAATGCAAGCAATGCAAGCAGTAGATTTTTCATGCCACTTCCCAAATATTCCGAAATGAGAGGAACCTGCTGCAGAACCCTCAAAATCCCGATGTTTTCCTTGCCTTCCCCTACTAAAACCATCTACAGAACCCTCTTTGCTGGATCCTTGGAGGTCGAGGTCGCCAAAAATGTTCGAAACCCAACAGCCTCCTCAGGTGGCTCGGCCATGGTGAAGATCTTGGGCCCCAAGACAGCTACGGGGCCATGCCACAGGATGACATCAACTGTGTCCTGGATGTTTTTTTTAGTTTTATTGCTAAAAATGTTGCGCCCTCCCCCCCAAAAAAAGCTTGGTCACGTCGCATCCAGTAGGAAAACGATGAGTCGAACAGTCGAAACTCTTTGGGTTTGGCAAGTCTTCGTAGTTTTCGTAGTTAGCTCTTGGCAGGATCTCCATTTCGCACGCCGCCACGGGACATGCCTCAGCGCCAAGTTTCGGCTGCCGAGGACATCACAACTTCGACTTGGATTCCTTGGTGCGATCTGAATTCATTGGAGAACCAGGAATATGGGATGATTGGGATGCAGTTTTGGTTGAACTGATGGTCACTGCACTCCAAGAAATCCATGAGTTTTCTTCGATTTCTGTCGAATGGGAGCCCTATGGCATTGTAAATGATACTCAATACACTGGGTTGGGGAACATGATGGCACTGCAGCTAGGGATCATGAATACAAACCTAGTGGACTTCGAGCGCTAAACAGCTGACGTAATGATAAGCATGATTTTCTCCTGCTTGCGATGTTGTATCCAAAGCCGACACCTCCCGCAGTAGGTCCCTGCCGAGCAACAAATCCCGGGAAAATGCGGCAGAATTCCTGCAGCTTCCTTCGCTCTGTGGCCATATCGCTCAACTTGGAGCTTGAATCCGGGTATCCCAAAGCCACGCCACACCTCGGCGGAAGGACTTCACTTTGGACTTCACCCATGGGAACTTGAAAATCTTGAAATGAAGCTTTGATGTATTTTGATGTGCTTGGTGTTACTGTGTTACTCTTTGATGCGCTGTTACTCTTGGTTATCTTGGTTATCTTGGTTGCCAAGCAGCTTGAAGCATGCCCATCACTAGTTCCCCGGACAGCCACGCACCCTTCCACAACGCAATCCAAGATGCCAAATCACCTCCCTCTCCATCGGAATGTCCAAAGCTTCGTAAACCTTAGTCAAAACAGAGCAAATGCCGATACCTATGATCAGCGTCAAACAGAAAACCAAGTGCATTGAACCCAAGGTTCAGGGGACGGGCTGATGTTTGTCTCCGATGTTTCTGTCGTTGATGCATATTTCTGAATGGCGTGGAGTGGAGTTGTTAGAGTTCGCATTTTATGGCTCGAACATGCTCGAACCGTTGTTTGATGCAATCCACATCACCAGCCAATCCGTGGCAAGTTGCACAGTTCCCAAGGTTGCCCCAGGCTTCCAGCATCGCAGTGCCCAAACCATACTGCACAGCCAGCAGTGATAGGCTTTGCAGCATCATCCCCACGTGACCCCAGGCGTTTTTATCGCCTCCACCTAGCTGCATGGCTTGGTCCAAGATGTCGAAAGTTGGGGAACGCAGAACAGAAAGGAAATAAGAAGAAGAATGAAAGACCATCTCGCATACACCATGAAAAAATACAAATGGATACTGTATGACTATGATGATACCTGATTCATTTGATGGCGTACTGATGCGTACTGCATGCAGCCGAACATGTTTCAAATCGTCCAAACTGCGGAGGAACGTACCCACTGATCACATATTACACCAAATATACCCAAATTATGGCCAGACACGATCGACTGTAACGATGATGCCCACAGGTGCACCCCAGAATCGGAAGTTCTCCATGAGCGCTTTGGCTCGTTCTGCCTTATCTTCGCGCTTGACACCCATCAGTTGCCACATGTCTTGGGCGACTTTGATTCTTCGACTCATATATGCCTGGCAAAGCGTGCACCAGACGGGATTGCAGTTGAAAGGTTCATGTGCAATTGATCATACACCTTTTCCAAAAACAGGAAACACTTGGGTGGATTTCACAGTTGAGCCTGGTGCAAGTCCGCTGGCAGATCCTCCTTCTTGGGATAAACCTTGTACTCCAAGGGCCCACTGCCGCGGGAGCCACTCAAGTGCTTCAGGGCAGCTTCCGTCAAGGCGTTCAGGCTGGCACCCGTCACCACCTCAAGGGGCTGTGCTCCTCTACACCAACTGAGACAAAACCATCTGACCACTTCCCTGGCCGTTCAAAAATCGTAGGAACCAACTTCTTTGATTTGACTGCGCCCTCCACACGGACCTTCGGCGACGCCACCCCACCAACTTCTTTGATTGTTCATCCCCAATTTTTGCTGGCAGCCATCCTCAATATTCAATTTGCTCAAGTAATTTCTTACCAATCAACATGTCCACTGTGTCCACCCCAAGCCATGGATGAGCCCAGCACATAGAGGTGCCACGGCTGCGTGTTGCCCCCGGAGGGTGCCAGGTTGGCGGTGGCCAAAATTTCTTGGAGCAGCTCCAGGGGCACTGGGTCCGTCAGAAAGGCCCGGCAGGTGTGGCGCAGCTGTAGGGCCTGGCTATGTGGTAAAACATGGTAAAACCCTTTCTTAACCATCCAAATGGGGAATGCACTTTATGGAAAGCCACTTCAAACTGATAAAATTATGGTGGTTGTTTGCTATCTGATGTGCTCGTGGTACATGATATATGTCACTGTAGGTGCATGACTTATCCATGTTCTAGTGGCCTACGCATTGAATTGTTTGCATCTATGGTAGATCGAATTGCGTTTCCCCTTTGGCCTGCGCAACGTCCATGGCATCGACAAGTGCCGTGAGATCAGCTTCCAACACTGTGTGCTATGTTTGGGGTAGTCCACCTTCCAGGTCTGTCAGCCAAGTGGGTAATCTCCAAATCTCCGAAGTCTGGGAATCCACTAGTTTTGAGGGCCTGCAAGGTTTGAGCTGCTTGTCTTGCCAAGGTTTGAAGCTCAAGTTGCCACAATGCCAGGCCAGCCAAAGGTTGCACATGCATTACAAAAATAGATCCCAGAACATTGAAGGGGTCATAAAGTCCCAGCTTCCGAGGGAGTTGCCAGCCACCAGCACTCAGATCCACCCCACAGCAATGGAAGTTTTCCCCTCCGAATCTCCTACATGGTCGTCCTAATCAACAGCAAGACCAAAAAGGTCAAAAGGTTCCTAGAATCTAAAACCCCCTTCTCCCCAGGTTTCCTTTCCATCCAATATTTGGGACATGGAAATCCAATGGGACATGATGAAACCAAAGAGTTGCCGCAAAAGGGCGCAGATTTTTCCGCACGAGTACCAGGCCAACGTCGAACCGTTCTTTGGGTCCTGTTTCATCAGCCTTCACTCCGTCGCTCAAATGGGCGAGCCCAACTGGCCGCCTATCCCACAGGACGTGGTCCTTGGTGGCTGCCACTTCCAAAACCCCGAGGAGTTTAATCTGTGCATGTGGACATAGATGCGCGCAAAAACTTGATGTATGGATACTGATGTATCATGATGTATTTCTGTTTTCATCTATATATGTATCAATTCGTGCATTTATCTATGTGTTCCACTATCTTTGCGCCTGCCTTATTCTGATGCCTGGCTGATCTTCTCCTGTGTTGCATCATGTATCATTATCTTATCTCAGCATATTCATCACTTGGCTTTTCGATGCACAGCCCATGCTTACAGGATTGGGACCAGCAGCGGAACGCCATAGCGCAGCACCGTAGGAATCCACCCATGCCTCCGCGAAGGGAATATCCAGGAGACGGGTCACTCATGAGGTGTGCACAGATTCCACATTGATGTGAGAGTGTCTAAAAAATTGATATAAGTACCGGTAGACCGTATGTACCCTCTGGTTATCAAACGTGGCAATTGGAAATCCGGTATAAATGGAGGTGTTTATTGGAAAAACATCTATAGACGACAGACGACGGATTTTCTATTTTCCGTGTTTGATTACTGGAGGGTACACCTATGAAATGGCCATGTTAATCGGAAATGCGATGATAAACCCATGTCTTCCGTACCTCCCAGAAACAGCAAACAGTGAAAAGCTTTGTCCGGCCGATGGTATATTAAAGTGGACATGGTTCAGACTCTTGGCAGGGAGTTGGTGTAAATGGATGTCGGCGTGCAATCCCTTCCTACAACGACAGTCAACCAGCGTGACAGCCACATATTTACTGGCAATCTGCCAGAAATAAACGACAATGGCAGTGTGGGCTAGGGCCAAGTGGCCGGCTGAGGACATCGACGGCAATCAAAGAAAGTGGTCAAGAACGCGTATAGTCAGAACAAAGCGGTACATGGGGTTCAGGTATCCTTTTCCATCTTTTCCTGCCATCTACAAGACTCAAGTCATATCTCTCCAAATATCTCCAAATGATCCCTCCATGCTGTCCCATGCTGTCCAAGAATCCCACACACCTCTTGAAGCACACCGCCAGTCGCGAGGGTCTTGGACTGCAAACATGCATCTCTCACGGCCACCCAAGACTGGCAATCCTCAGTCTCGGATGCAGCAAGAATGGCAAGCCAAGGACCCATAGGCTTTTGGTAACACAAGCCTCAACTGCCTCAACCCAACAGACTCCCAGCTATTGCATGTGCTAAGCCGTGCAACTCCACCAAAACGCAGCTATTTCCCGTCAAAATCCAAGACATGCGTTCCCTTCACAAAGGGGGTCCACAACATCTCAAATCTATTCCCATGTTGGAGTGCCAACTCCTCCACAACTCCAACCAAGCATACCATCCAACAATGATATCTCGTAATTGCTACTCCCTAGTTGTACAACACATCACATGGCGATCAGATATGGAAATCTCCACGGTATCCGCAGGTCTCACCAGGCAATGGATCATCCGGTTCACTAATGATGATCCTATCCAAAAAGGGGATGTTGCATTGCCATCTTAATGAGAAATAATGCAGATTTCGTTGCAGAAATAACCCGTACAATTACGTGTCCTTTGGCGGGGGCTTTGAAGGCCAGATTTGGATCAAAGTTTGGTGATGTTTGAATCTGGGCACTGTATCCTCCGCATCCTCGTGAATTCAACATTTTATCTTTTTGGATCTCCAATTGTGTCCTGGTCAAATCCCTGGGTCTGCTTTCAATCACTTAAAAGTTCCCCGACTTTATCTACCCAAATCACATCCCCCGCGTCACTCGAATTGTTTCGGGATTAAAAAAATGAAATCCCGACTTTTTGCCCAAAAATATTGAAAAATCCAAGTTCTTTTTCCCAGTACCCTCTGGTAATTTGACATAGCTATGGAAGATGGCCCGTTGACATTGATTCGTCGATGATTTACCTGTTAAAAATGATGAGTTTCCACAGCGAAGTATGAAATTATCAGAGGATATGACCATTTGGTCCCTGCTTTAGGTGGTTGAATCACCATTAACATCGATTGATATCCATTTAGAAGGTTAAGTTACCAAAAGTAAAGCCACTTAAACCATTTATGGATGATGTTCCACTCAACTCAACATTTAGTTCGGGATTTTCCATCCTTTCTACTGCCATGTGAAATTACCAAAAGTTAAAATCATGCACCCCAGGGCCCCAAGCATAAACAAACATAATGTGGAAAAGCCTTTAGTTTCCCTAAGGAAAATGATCTACGAATAGTGGTCTTTTCCCACATCTATGTTCGTTTACCCTATTCTACATGGATATATAACATGATCTGACTATTATATGACCATAGTTACAGCCCCATATCCCAAATGTTGGGGGGTTCGTACCGGCTTCATACCACCTGAAACGTGCCCAGCTGCATCCTCCACCTTGCAGCCCTGCACTACCGGCGCCACCGCGTGGAGCGCCTCGGCGCTACAGCGGTCCGCCACCAGCACGGCATCGCCCAGGCCGCCACCGATGGCGCCGCACCTGTCGATGGAAAGATGGAAAATCAATGGATTTATAGTGGATTTATGGGGATTATGATGGATTTGTGATGGATTTATGGCAATTTATGGGTTCCGACAGAATCCGACAGGTCGCCTGTCTCCGTTTTGTTCCATAATTCTTGGAGGGGCCCAGGATTTTCCATAATTGTTTTTTCCTGCGCAATCAGGGGGTTGGAGCAAATTAACCAAGTTTTTTCCATAATTATGTGTTTCTATAATTAATCTTTGGGGGTCCACCTGTTGGAAAGAGGCTGAAATAGGTTGGATAATAGCTTCAAACCAATGGCAAAAGGCTGAAATAGGTTGGAAATTGCTGGGGTATACTGTATATGTGATTCTTCGACACATTCATATTTTACATGAATTAATATTCCCCCTTAAAATGCACTCAAACTGCGAATCAGTGGTCATGTTCCAGCCGACCGAACTATGGGAAAAAAATGATCATGGAAAAAAATGCGAAAAAATGGTCTAGAATTGTCCCGTGATAGAGAGGAGGTCACCTGTCAATTGTTACATTTTTTTTGCATAATTTCGTCTGATGCTGCAATATTCTGCAATGGGATTTCCTAGGAAAAAACCCTGGGAACATGGATTTAATGGACTTTATACTATAATGGGGTTTAATGGTGGTTTAACCAATGGCATTTGTAATTATAACTTAAATTATAACCAAGAATGATACAATATATATATGTATATTTATATATATATATATATATATTTTTATTTATTTATTTATTTACATTTACATTTATATTTGCATTTCTATTTATTGATCTATTTATTTCTATGATCATACTATATAATAACTACATATAATATATATATATATATATATATCCTAATCATTCAGGGTTACATATCCAGTGATATGTTCGCTATACCTGGACCTATGCTACTTGACATTTCGGCTAGACCCCTTTTTGGGGGTTCATGAAATGATAGTTTTTCAGGGCTGTTGCCAAATGAGAGTAATGGGAGGTAGTCAAACGAAAAGCCGTTACAGCAACCAAAAAGTTATTGATGAACTGTCTTCGGGTACCAGTAGATTTATGTGCAACGACACAATGAAGGACAACCAGCCAAATATGGTGGGGGGTATGATTGGAACAACAAGCTTCAAACCTGCATGTGTTGAGCCAGAATTCTCTTGAACCCAGCATCTTCCCTACGAGGAAATTAAAATCCCATCCCTGTGAAAATTGGGCAAACTGACCAGACACTAGCGTAGCCCTAGATGATTCAGATGTGAACTGGTAGGTTTAAATGGTCTACATGATACGCATGACATCATCACCCCTAGGTAGGCCGTTGAGAGAATGGTTGTGAACTGCCATGTGAAAGTTCCCAATTTTTTTCTCCTTGCACTGAGGTTGGCACATGGATGGCACTGACACGTTCACAGGACCCTTGGCTTCTTCCAGTCTTGAGAGTTGCAAATAGCCGATTTGGCAGTTTGAAGAGTGAAAATCATCCCACAGGGTACCCAGCACCAGACCCTCACAGCACAAGCCAGGTCACGCCCATGAAGCAAACGCCCCATGCTCTGGGAGTAGGTCACATCAGGCCGAATCCTGAGGTTTCAACGAGTCAAACGAAGATGGGCTGAACCCCAAAACAGGGCCCTGGCCTCACCACCAGGGCAAAGCGCGTGCCCATCTTCTCTTCAGCTTGACGCATGAGGTGCAAAGCTGCGGAGATCTTGACGTACTGCAGAGGCAAGGCACGCACACGCTCACCTGGGCACATGGCACACAGGTCAGGCAGCACAGCCAGGAAGAATGACTGGGACAAGGAGGCTTTAAACAGCAGCTGGATAATATGGTAATAGTGATCGCTATCCACTATAGTGAAATAATCCACTAGAGTATGCATCACCTCTGGCGAATATGTTTTGCAGTCTATCTCTATCTGCCGCATGGGCGCCGCCCAGGCGCCTACATAGTGTCTCCAGGTGCAGTTCTCCAGCATCTGAGCCTTGGCTCGCTGCTTGTGATCCTCATTCCACTCCAACAAGGTGAAGTTGCCTGAGGCTGGGAATGGCGATCCCAGTGTCTGAAATTGGGGGCCATGTTTCTTACGAATTTCATGGGGACAAATAAAGACAATCCATTGGAATTGACATTTTTATGGGATACAAGTAAAAAGCTGGTGAGTCCCACTGTCCCACTGGGCAAACATCACCACCTCCATTGCCATAGCGTTCGAGCACTCTCCGCACGTCGTTGTCGTTGAAGTTGCGACTCTCATTCTTCGGACCCCGCCAACTGAAGCCGTTCCTACCATGGCCACAAGAGGCTGTCTCCCTACTGGAACGGTTTCTGTGGACACCTTCGTCTTGAAGGCTTCATTGCTGAACCTCTACCAGTCCCAAGTGAGGTTACGATATATGTACTTATATATGCCTGCATAAATATATATATATATACATATATATGTGAATATATATATATATACATAGATAGATATACAAACTGGTATACATACATATATGTATGCGTATATAATATATGTGTGCGCATGTGTTTATTATATATAAATAATATCTCTATCTATTTATCTATCTATCTATCTGTCTATCTAATCCAATCCAATCCAATCCAATTCTATCCTATCCTATCTAATCTATCTATCTATCTCTCCCTCTCTCTCCCTCCATCTATGGCCGTCCCCAGGAGTCTAGCCAAAGGCTAAAGGCGAGCTAAGCCCAGTGACTAGAAGGAACAGTTCATGTATATATATAAATATATATATATATACATATATATATAATACATATATATATATATACATATAATTACATATATATATATATATATAAATATATATATATATATATATATATTTGTATACGCATATGTCCTGAAAAGATTATCCACCAATTGTATAGATGCGGGTTGTTAACCCCATGAAAACTGGCAGAGGTCCATCATGTTGCTGAACCTTGCCCCGTATGAGGGCCTGGTGTACTCCAAGACAGCAAAGATGTGGTACCGGATGTTGGCATCTATCAACTCCTGCACATGGCCCGTGTGATTGGCCTCCAACTGAAGCCCCCAACATTGGATGAATCGAAGGGTAGAATGATGAGCTCAGCCAGTTAAAATCAGCTATTATAGCCAAATATGTTCACAACCTCATATGACTCATAGCTATCCAATGACTACCCAATAACTATCCATGGTAATCAGCTGCGTAACTGCTCCTGGAAGAGGTTCTTGTGGATGTTCTCTACGATGTATGGCCGCGTCCCATCCCGGACCTGGCAGAATCCATTCCATTGGTAATGGAACTACACCAATTTTTAATGGGTCATTGTTAATCATGGTACAGTATTCACTGTTATAATTCATGGTAATGGTTAATGTTTAAATTGGACAATCATCTGCAAATTTCTGAACCTCGGTTGCAGGTGGTCATGATCACTAAGTCAGTATGTGACAGTGTGTGCTTGATGCTCATGGGGAAAGAAGAACATCTGGGTGATATGGGTCTTGGCCAGCCTTTGATACCACAAAATGGTATGGTTCAATGCGAGAAATGACCAAAGATGTGGGTTGGTCTTGAATTTAGATTCCTACCCACAAATCACAAACCGTGATAAACTAGCCATCTTGAACTCCTGCCACAGGCTATATTAGTTAATGTAGTTTGAATAAAGTTATAATGACGTTAGAATAAAACTATAATAAAGTTCTCGCAAAGTGGGAATAGAGCTACAATATATTTTACAATATATCATAACTCCTAGTGCCTCCCATGTCCCTCACACCATCAGCTGTCTCCCTGAAGCCATCGCCTGACCAGCGATCAGAACCGCTATGCCGGTCCAGCGCTGCCCAGCTGTGAAGGCTTCCTGCCTCTCTTCGTAAAGCCTGTGGAAATTGGGCGATGTCTTCGGCCCGACTTGGAGGCTCACCCCACGGATCATAAGTGGTTAGTAACCAATAGTCATAGTTTTCATATATAGTTATAACTGCCATAATACTGCTATTAGACTAGTTATAACCCATTTATAGATGGCATAACTGGTCAATAATCCACTTCTGGTACTTACTAATCAGGCTCACCGGTAGCCGTGGGATGACTCCCACCCAGGTCATCCCACCAGCATGGGATTCCCCAATTGGCGGGTGGAGGATGATCCAAAATTGAAAACACACAGCATGTTTTGATCATTTCAATTCATTTCACATGTTATTACTGTTATTGGATTTAAAACCGATGGAATCTGCTGGTTGTCACATCAAAACAAAAGGAAGTGCAACCTTTGTTGTTCAGAACTTCCTCTTTGCACAGGTTTCATCTTCATGTCATGAGACACTCAGCTGAAATGATGCATCCCATTCTGCAATCCCATGCCCGCACCTGCGAACCGGTGGTGCCAAATGTTGCCACCACTTGTGCACATTGAAAGGCAAACGCGCATTGCGCAGAAACTCCGACCTGAAATGCTGCTCAACGAGATGTGGTTTCATAGCAGCTGGATGGTTAGTTCAAAGCACTTGGTTCTTGGACGGTGAATTGCACTGCAACACGGTTCCCACCTCATCTGGGCAGTGGCTAGCAGGCGGTCAACAGCGGTTTTGCAGCAAGCCTCAGAATCAGATTCTGAGGCAGTTCACGCCAAGAGATCAAAACTCAACCTGCCCCTGCCATGACTTCTGGATTCACATGTTTGAGCCATACGGTTGGAAAGGCCCTCCCATATCTCCAAAAGAGAAACCTATTCAGATTACCCTGCAGTTAATCAACACAAATATGGGAAATCTTTGATTTATACTTGAGTTCCTGAGGAAACTATGATAGTTTTTCATACCTACATCTACATCTATATCTAAATCTCTATATCTATATCTATATATCTAAATACTAAATCTCTATCTCTATCTATGTCTATCTATCTACCTATATATATATATATCCGTGTGTGTATCTCTCTCTCTCTCTCTGCGTTAGTTTACCTCTCTTCCCCAGTGTTTCAGTCGTGTTTCAACCAGCGCGGCCTGTGTCAATGGGCTGGTGGTTAGGACCGCTGTGGCGCAGTTGCCAGGGATCTCCACTAAGTCCACCATGACCTCGGGCCCCCGTCGGGTATCAGGGTTCCCCCTGAGAGCTTACCCTCCAGAGATAGAAGTGATGTGGAAAATCCACCAGTTGTAGAACATGTTCCGAAACCATGGCTTTTCCACATCTATCTTAGTTTTCACCAGGGTAATTGATCTATGGATGTGCAGCAAATGCTATGCCAACAGACACCACAAATATCCACAAATCGCAGAGGAGCTTGCACACGTGGTGAATTGGGCCAATCAGGAACGCAGTCGCTGCATTTTGTTTCTCCACAGCCACTACTGACTCCATACACTTGCCAACTGTGCAACCATCTCTACTTCCAAAATGGGCTAACCTCCATGGACACATGGGAATCTACATAGGTAGGGCGCGCATTGGCACAACACTTATTATCAACATCTCCCCTCTCTTTCCCGGCAGACATGATCCAAGTCACGTGGGGAACCGGCGGCGTCAGGTTGCCAGGCACTGCCAGGATGTGAGTTGCTTCCTGCAACACAAGCACGACAAAACCTGGGTTTTCCTCAAAGCCCAACAGAAAAAACACAAAACACGGCTCCTCACCTGATTTGCTGCGGCTACTGGCGGGTCTGCCACCACAGGAGGTAAAGTCGGAGACATGTCCTGGCTCCCGAACAAAGCAGCCACAAAGAGCTTTAAGCCAAAATCATTTGGTATCTGCAAAAATATCAAAAAATATTGTCTGCGCCTTGTCTCTGCGATTCTGAGACAATGAGTTTCAAACCATACGGGTATATCTCCCTTTCA
>Ga0126342_10014700_pt1 | contig 13797 bp, 13 predicted proteins | sample Cyp1metagenome_FD_92528 | JGI IMG/M metagenome (GOLD analysis project Ga0126342, IMG submission 92528) | Coral microbial communities from Lord Howe Island, Old Settlement Bay, Australia - Cyphastrea 1 metagenome | ecosystem: Host-associated > Invertebrates > Cnidaria > Coral ...
ACAAACTCACCCACCATCACCCCTCCATCACTCTCATACTTCCTCTTCCCTTGTTGCTTTTCTATGCTCAGTCTAAGTCTGGTGAAGTTGTTAACATGTGGGGTTATCCGGTCCTATAATTTTAAGTTTATTTGTTTCTCAACAGTAATAGATCCCAGTAGTAACAGGCAAAACCCAGCACATCCCAGCACAAACAGGCAGAATCCAGCAGCAGCAAGCGCAAACTGGCACAGAAGCTGGACATGACATGCTGGCAAGGAAGCTGGCGAAAGTAACCCGAGATATCTTGAAGTAATTTAGTGATCCCTCATCTGGTAGGTGGGGAAAAAATAGTAATGACCAATCTGCAGCGGAAAATGGAATCCGAATAGATTAATTTAGTATTAATTTAGTCTTAAAATATGTATACATGTTAATTGGATTCCTTTAGACACCTTTTTCAAGTTGATCTTCGGCTCAGTGTCTCAAGGTATCCGTGGTCGCCCCAGGCACCCCCAAGTGGCAACCTTAGCGAGAAAATGAGCCCCGAGCAGCGACTTGGTCGCGCCAGAGGCACCGGTGGGAGCGATTCAGCCAAATCCAATTTTGGATGCTGAGAGATGTCATCTGGACGCAAGATTTATGCAAATGTTTTGCCATTTTCAGGAGTTTTAAACAATTTAACCATTTACAAAGATAATCTCTAACCATCATCAATATCTGCCCGAATCTTCCGTCCAGAATTGACCGAAAATGTGCGTGCAAGCCTCCGCGAGAATCAGTGCAGACCTTCTCCACACAAACGAAACGCCACTACGTCGATTGTTTGAATAAAGGGCCAAAGCTTAGTAGAAATCAGGGGCTTGGATGGGCTGGGCCCCCAGCCAAGGAACAAACCCTCATGGCCAAAAAGTGACCAACCAAAGTCTTATGGGAGATGAAGGAGACTTGGAACTTCGGTGCATGTGGGAAACAAACTTCGATGAAATAGAGTCAGAGTGGATGGGGTTGTGCCATATTACCTACACAAGAAGCCCAAAATGAGAAGCGTAAGAAACATCAGGATTGCTGACTAAGCTAGCACCAGTGGGAGATTGTTGTTCTGCTAAGCCCAAGTGACTCGCGAGCCAAAAAGCACAAAAATTGAGTACTGCACAAGGTCAGATGGGTGTCAAGCGAACCAACCACTTTGAGTTGAGCTCGAGGTGGTCTTCCAGGGTTTCATGAAGATTCATGGAGAGATGGTCCAATAGCTATTTGATTTTGGAACTACAATCTCATTTCGGCAGGGCTGGCCTAAGTCCTAAGTGGCAACCGTTCATCTCCCCACATGACAAGCAACGCTTTTTTCCGACCTGGGAACCAGAAACCTTGAACCTGGATGGACTGGATTGAGGAGATGGAAAAGCCAAGATATTATGCCAAGATAAAACATATATATATCGCTTAAGGGTCTTTTGTGTCAAGTCATGTCAAGTCGCTCCCCTTGCTGTGCGACAACAAATCACATGGTCGGCCTGGATTCGCAACCACCTTCAAAGCCCGCCACTTCCCAATGCTGACGCTCAGCACGGCCAACACAAGCTTCAATCCGAAACTGTGTGACAGACGCCTACCTATGGCAGCTGTTCCAACTCTAATGATCTAATTCCAACCATCTCTAATTGCCAAGAAATGATGTCGTTCTCAAGCACAGTAACTGCTCTTCGCTATTGGGGACAGTTGAGAAAGCCTACTTCTGTCTTGGTAGGTTGATGTAGGTTTGGATCTCCCAAGTACATTGTGGTGCAAATTTCGCTCATGCCAGGATTCACTGACACACTATCCATTATTCTGCATTTTTGAATTATGAAGCACCTGAATACCCAGGTGCCTTAATCTGCATCAGACTGTGTAGCTGGTACTTGTGGATGTTCTTCCCTCTGTTTCATGTGGAATTATCAAAAGTTCCCACCCACTCCAAACATATTAAGTCATATTAGTTCTCTGGGATCATCGCTGCAAATCTAGAACCATTGCTATCCCCAAGGTGCTATCCCATGTGCATCCCATTTTAATGTTGGTTAACAGCTGTATCAAAGTGATCAAGCCGACCAGTTCTTCGTTCCGAACAGCTGCATTTCCTGAGTTTTGAAAACATCCTTGGCCACCTACGCGTCCTCCGCAGCGATGCGAGAGGCCTGCGCTGAAGCGGAACTGAAGACAGCTGAAATCAGGCATGAGGTGGTCGAGATTTGGGGACAACTTGACAAGAATGTATTGGATGCATATATATATATACGTAATATAATATTTATATATTAAGTATTTAAAAGCCAAGAGTTGGAACATATAAATACATGTCGTACATATAACATGTATCACTGAATTTGTAACACCTGCGGATTGAATTATTATATCTAATATTGTCTAATCACTAAACACCCAGAGAATGCCCAATGTTTTTAGAAATTGGGGACCCCCAACGTCCACCTTCATGGATCAGCATCAAAATATGCAAATTTGAGGGGAAAACCATAGCTTTGGGGTGTCATCCATCCCCTTTTTGGATAGCCATCTAAAACTCATGACGCTCTAGATGGCACCGTATAACACATCCCAAACCCTTCAACATGGAAACAATTCAATAAAATCCGGTGGAACAATGATTGCATTGGAATGCTCAGTGGAAGATGAAGGGTACCCACAAGCCTAGTGCCATTGAGAATCAATGGTTCCAAAATCCCAACGGAAAGGAACTCCCACTCTCTGCGGACCACATCGGGCCACAGTTTCAAGTGCCTTGTCGGCGGCCGGCGCTTCACCAGCGCTATAACTCCTAGGAGGAACAATGCGCTGCAGAGTCAACAATGCTCTATGGATAAAAGGTGGACTTACACATAGACTCGCACAATATGTCGCATGTAGTTATTTCTTCCGCATCAACAAGACAATGTTCGTTTTGAGTAATTACCAATCATCATTACCCATACCCCGTCCCATGTCATCACATTCATCACATACTCATCACATATTCATCACATACTCATCACATATTCATCACATATTCATCGTATATTTATCATAATTCATCATATTCATCATATATTCATCATATATTTATCATAATTCATCATATTCATCATATATTCATCATATATTCATGATCTATTCATCATATATTCATCATATATTCATCATATATTCATCATATATTCATCATATATTCATCATATATTCATCATATCCATCATGTCAATGTTTCACAAAGTCAAATGAGTAGTCCGTTTTGGTGTCTTGCAAGCTTTATTGAAAACCCAACGTCGTGATTCTGCAAGAGCTGCCTCTGAACAGCTCCTTCGATTTCAAGATGTCCAAGTGGACCAATCTCAGGCCAACTTTATTCAGATATGTTAATATAATATAATATAATGCCAATATAATTCATCATGTTTTTCACAGAGTTCCACATGATTCCATAATATAGTTCCATATAGTTCCATATAATGGCATCTAATTCTCTAGCTAATTGAAGACCCTTTTCATGTAGATTCCCCAGAATCACTGAGGCAGCGGACTCCAAGGATTGTTTGGATCCACCCACCAGGGACAGGATGGCCGGCAGCAACCACAAGCCGTGCGCGCCAGCAATGACCACCACTAGGAAAAGCACCTGCCCACATTTCAGAAACTTTACAGTAGGGATGATCCATTCTACATAGCTAATTCAGATTCATCTTTTTTTCCGATTTCATGATTTCCTCTAGCTGCTTGTACTGTACCAAGATGTCCTCGGCGACTCGCCAAACAGCGACCTTGAAGAAGATGCGGAAGACGTAGCTCTCAGACAAGCCAACCACAACCACCTCAGTGTGTAGCGAGGAACGAAAGGTTTCGGTGAAGATTTGACCAATACCTTGTCAGGGGCAGCAACTATTGGTAGTGATTGGCGAATCACAGATGCAGAACCAGGAATCACCAACCCTTTGAAATGTTTGGCAAGCCAATGCAATCCCGTACATTTTGTTGTATGGTTACCTTCACCCAACTTTGTCTTTCCTACTTCTTCTGACCCAGAAGCCAATATTTCAATATTCTTGTTAAAACCTCCCATTGACATTCCTCATACTTCATGTCTTTCAACTGTGTCAGCCAATATTTCAATATGTTTGTCCACATTCTCAACGGTCTATCATGGTTTGTCTTTTGCGGGATATCCCGATTTTCTTGTATATACTTTATTAAAAACAAAATGGCTCAGTGCTGGTGCAGGGTCTATGTTAAGGGGAGTTCAGAGGTATGACAATTGGTCATTGAGTCATAACGGAAGGGGCTACAAATAGCACCAGATGCCTAAATCTGGAGTTTCTCAGTTTCGAGGTCTCAGTTTCGTTAAATTTATTAAATTGGAGTTTTGAACCTTTATCATGGTTTATCATGGTTTATCATGATTTATCATGATTTATCATGGTTTATCATCGTCATCGTCGTCGTCGTCGTCATCATCATCATCATCATCATCATCATCATCATCATCATCATCATCATTTTCCCATATGTTCCTATATTTCCCTATGAACATGACATAACATGACCATAAAATTTGATAAAATTTGGGGGTACACACCATTTTTATCCATTTTTCCCATCTTCCATCAGCTCCAAAGGGCCGCCAGCAAGGTGGACAGGACGGCATTGAAGGTGCACACCCCGATGCGGTCTACCGCGTTGATGGCCCGTTCCCGGGCCGTGCCCGTGGACTCCTTGTGGCACAAATGGCCTTTACGGCCATGGGTGACATTGGAACCTCAGTGAGATACAAGTTACAATAGGTGAGTTTGACCTTTTGGCATCTGGAAAGGTTAGATCTATAGGCTATGAGCAATCCTGAGGTGACACTCCGTCCTTGAACATGTGAGCGATGTGCGCCGCGTAGTCAACGGCAAGACCAACACAAATCAGCACATAGATCCTGAGCCCACCCAAAAATGGAGGGCAAATAGGGATGGAATGAAATGGAAACCAACAAACACATTCGATATTGGCTAAGAAGCATTCAGCAAACAAATTCTAGTTGAGCTTAATGAGGCCTAATGATCGAGTTCGCACCGGAAGAAAGTAGACAGATGTAGACAAAATGAAACCAACAACCAGTATCTGGGTATTCCTAAAACTGTGGGAACAATCGAGAACGGGATAGTCAAAGATTCAACATCTTGAAGGTGTGCGGGTCTCAATCTCGTTCGGCCAGTGGTGCAACATGCAGTTTCAGAACTACTGTTCTTTCGATCCTAGCTGATACAGTACTGTGCACCTTCCAACCAAGCATTCCAGTCCCAAGACCAATCCCTGTCTCGCATGGAGAGTCACGTGGACACACCACTGATCGTCACGTCCCAGAAATACATATAGCCCAGTGTGTTCACGATGGACAACACCACACAGAGCACCACCTCAACGCATCGTTGCCCATGGCATAGGATGGCATAGGGAGCTGGTGATCTGGTATCTGAAGCTTACTGTTAAAGGGAGAAATATCAACAGCTATCCAAGGTTCTGATTGAAATCTCCAACATGGCACATGGACCAAACCAGGGTCAAGGCACTATGTCTATATGATTCTATATGTCTCTGTGAGTATTTAGCACTTGCACTGTGTAATGATGTGAAGGCAATGTGAAGCCAAGTTGCAGTACACCATCAACATTGGAATAAAAACACATGGTTCCCAGGTTGGGATTCCTTTTCATCATCATCCCCAGCCCCAACCCCCGCCCGCATCCCCATGCACCAAGTGGACCTCCCTCCGCCAAGGCGCCCAAATGGCAATGCGCGGGTTGGGCACCAGCGCAAAGATCACCACTAAGATCACCGCGCCGCAGATGGCCAGGTTCCTCACAGATCGCGGGGAGGTTTTCCATCGCAAGGCTTTTCGGAAAAATCTGGGGGGTGAGGAATGACTCTGAATTCGGGAGAATACTACAATATCAAACAAATATATATATATATATACATATAGTATACTGCAAATATATGTAAATATGTCATGCAGATTGGGATGTTCAACTGTCAACCCTTTATTTGTTTGGACGTGCTTCGAAGAACTCCTCCGTCGCTGCACAGTGTCAGATGTGAGATGTCAGGGAGGTAAAATGAAGACATCTTCCATCAAAGGCATTCATAAAATCATGTAAAGCCATATAAAACCCACATAGGCCTTGACAACATCGAATTGGTATCCAAACATGTGTCTTTGTGGCATCCTCAACTGCCTATCAAACTGGCAGAAGTACGGAGACCCTGCAAGGTAACCAGCTATTGGATTCTTTCTGTTTCTGGAGGCAAGAATTTTTATTTCATGAAGTTGTTGACCGCAACCCTCAAAAAATGGGTTTCCTACTGAAACAGACTGTGGTGCCAAATCCATATGGGTCTATTCTTACAGATTGTTGTTCCTTTCAAGAAACAACTGAAACTCAGCCACCCAAAATCCAGAGATATCATCGTCAGAACTCAAATCCAAGCAGCTTGATCAGTTCTTCGTCAATGATGCCCACCTGGTTGGTGGTTAAACAGGGGCTGAATAAATAGATGCAAAAGGTACCCTGGATGAAGAACCACCAGCAAGAGCAGGACTGCTGAAAATCTTGGCAAAGTTGGTACTTGTGCATTTGTGTTGGATGCTCTGATTCACACTTCCATGAGAGTGATGCAACCTGTTCTTCATTACAGTATGTAACATAGTAAGAGATAGTAAGAGTATAAATATAGTATTGTAGCCGGTGCAGGGTACGACTCTTCTACAAGCCAGTGTCTCAGGCCAATTCGACATATTCATACATATTCCAAGTAATTACAAATCACAAGATGTCGCAACCACAGTGAAACAGATGCCCCTGCAATCTTCAGCCCCTACTGGGAGTCGTTGATCCATTCTCGCATTCTACTCGCATTGAATCGCCTGTTCTTCTGATTTCTTCTGTGGTTGCATCAGGTCACCCGCACATTGTCTTCCTAAAGTTTGCTGTTTAAACCCATGATGTAAAAAATAATCATCTTGAATGTGATCGCTTCTTCCATCCAAATTCCTGTTCTTCAAACTATCCCCATATTCCGACCTATTCGCCACCCGAAGCAACTCCGACCTCTTCCCAGTAGAGGAAGTCGAAGCTGTACGGGAAAGCTCCAGCATAGAGTTCCGAAACCTGGAGCCCATGCGCTTTCAAGGCGAGGGGGGTCAGCACTGGAGGTGCAGAGTTGAATGGTTGGCCAAAGATTTCTTTAGGATGTTTAGGTATAAGGAAACCATGCTACGTTTGTGCTTGGGCATTCCAAATCGACCATACATTGTGATACATTGTGACGCATTGTGAGAGTCCACTTCCGAATTTTCGCCTCTCAAAATGCAAGCTGCAGGTCAGATGGTTTGGGCAAGGTGGGCCACCACTTACAGGTACCACGTGCTGCCTTCAACACCGTCCACAACTTTTTCACAAAAATACGGACACCATATCAGAGAACCTGCCTTGCTCCTCATGCTTGTCATCGTGTCATAGCGGTCGGTGCCTCCAGGGTGAATCAAGCCGCAGGAAAGGAGCATTGTCAATTGACAGTACATCCGTTGATTTTCTAATGGGGCTCAGATTCCCAAGTCATTCACCATGCATCTGTTCCCGTAACAATATCTTTTAGTGAGGTCATCCCCTACATATGCCCCAACCTTCTATTAGATTCTATTATGGATATGATATGCCTATATATATAATATTATATATAATACTATATAGATATGCTTATTGTATAGCTAGTATATGCCAGTATAGCATGTGATTGAGAAACTCGTAGCTCCAACTGCCTCCCCATATTCTCCGGGAAGCGCCTCGATTGGTTACCTCCAGAGCCAGCTCCGCGTTGAAGCGGGAGGCCTTCAGACCGTCGGTCCTTGGCACCCCCCAATGGCCCATTGAAATGGAGAAACTGGCTGAATTTCAGATTGATTCATGATGATTCATGAATGTATATATACATTATATATATATAATTATAAATTATATATAATTATATGTATTATTTTGGATAGCCTGTTTTGAAAAGACACAAGAATATGCTTCACTGGGCTGTTTGAAGGGACATGTTCCAGGAAACCATAGTTTTTTTTACCAGTGAAATATAGAGACTTCCTGCAGATGTTCACTTCATCCAAGTCTAGGAATGCTGGAGAGATTCCAAGCGTGTCTGATCAGCAACTCTGGAGATGTTTTGCCAGCACAAGTGGTGATATATGGTGATATTGTAGGAAACAAATGCTGGCATTTACCGGAAAACATGGATTGCGGGTGGGTTCGGTTCACGAGATGATTGGGGCAGAACCAAGCAACCTGCAGACATGTAGATGAATGTTATAATGTTATTGTATCAGTACAGTTTTACAGCATCAAGTAGAGCAATAATATGCATAAATACACGAGACACTGGTTTTTGCTTCTACTGATTGATTCCTGGAGGTTGCAAATCGAACTCAATAAGCTCTTCCACCAGAAACACCAGCAGCTGCGGACGGATTCTAAGAGCCCCCACACTGTGCAGCCGGTTGGGAGGGCATCCACAGTGGCGTTCACGTTGCAGTCCTGCAACAGAGCATTAAGGTCACATGATGGCAGGTCGAATATGCAGGCCTCAGCGGGTCGAAACAACCTAAACTATTGGGATAGCATGAGATACTCAATCCCAGGATGTTTTCTCAGTTTCCCTACTCCCAAACCTTACGCCATGACAATGATATGATCGATCTCTGTGTTTCCGTCCATTATATAAGAGTTGATCCATGAACTGTACCAGATCCTAGGCATCGCGGGTCAGCTGGGTCTGGGGCATTTCTCCCTACCATTGCTGATCATAATCCCAAACATTGGACAAACATCCCAGGAATGTAACTTGTAAAGTCATTCAAATCAGAGGTCCCTTACATTTCTTACATGACATTTCGTCCCAGGCTTGTGATCCTCAATTCGGCACATCCCCGGTCAGTCCCATCCCGGTCCCAACATCTCCCGACCAGGTCACCCTATTCACCCTGGATCTTCCACCGAACTTCCTCGTCTTTCCAGCTCAAAGAGTTGCGGAAGCGCGACCCCACATTGGTGCGGTACCTCACCGCTGAACGCAAGCTGGGAGTGAAGGGGTGGGCGACCCCAGCAGTTACAAACAATGTACTGTTCTGATTCATGATCTTTCATGTACGTAATGTTACCCACAGACGCCGCGTGTTGCCCAGACATTAACATTGAGGATGTCAAGTTGTTGAATAAGATAGGAGAGATTGCAGAAAATACTGCATATACACAGAACTTTCTGGCTTAGGATTCAAAGTTTTCAGGGTTTAGGTTTTAGGGTTTTTGGTTTGAGGTTTTAGGGTTTTAGGTTTTTGGGTTTTGGGTTTAGGATTTAGGGTTTAAGGCTCGTCGTCTGGGAAATCTCAAAACAATGGCCCTGCGCAGGTGTTTGAGCATGTTGAAGGATATTGCTTAAACGCCATGTGAACTTTCCGGGCAACACGCAGCGCCTGGCCGTAATGTTATATATGTCTATGTTATGTAAGCAATGTACTACCTGATCTGGTTGCCTCATATCATATCAATTCATATCATATCTTTTCATCCCACAACGCCCTTCCGCCACATCGCCAAGGCGCCACAAGTGCAGAGCCGTGTAGAACTCTGTTTCGACGCCAAACACAGCGTCAGTGGCCGTGCGAGAAGGAGTGAAGGTGTCATCCGCCGTGGCAGCCTCCCCACAACTATAATTAGACCCTGCCAAATGGGGGCTTGGAACATGGCGTATCCTCAGGGTCTATCATTGTTCGGAGATGGTAAGATCAATATTCAGCTCAAGTGCCTTAAGACATGTACAAGTATGTCTGATTTATGCGAGTTCCAATATTGGCGTGCCTGTCAATCTCTTGTGATCAATCTACAATGGTATCCAATCAGCGGCATTGCTAGACCATGACAGTACCTCACATAAGCAGCATAGCCTAGACTCGCCTAGACAATTTGTCGCCATCTTGAGAATCCCAATTCCATCATCTGCGTAGCAAAGTATCGAGTCAAAAGGCGCTTCAGTGTTGAGCAAACCCAAATGAGGCCCTTGGAAGGGAAACCTATCCACATAACTCAGCGGAGGTTACCCATGGGTGACAGTAAATGACAGTAAGCCCAGGATGGATTTCTGGCGACATAAAACGACACGTTTTAATCAAAACGCACCATGTCGGTGGATCCCAACATGTCCGATGTGCTGTTTTGGTGATGCCCAACAAAGGGCTGGTATGAGAATCAACATCCGATGTCTGCAGGTCATGGCAAGTGGAAGTAGTATGAATTGTATAAACATATATATGTATATATATTATATATATATAATTATATATTATATACATATAATATGTATTATGATGTATTATGTTTATATTATATATGTGGGTGGGGTAGAGCAAGAAGGTGGCCAAAATGATATAGACACGCGAAAACACCAATCAGCTGACTACTCAGCTCCGCCTGAGTTGGCTCGGTGGCCCACTCCATGAACTCTTCATACCAGCTATCCACCGCTACATCCTGCGCCGGCGGTAGCCCAGATGTCAAGATGATGCCACCATCGATGGGCGCAGGATGATAAATGGGGTTTTCCACAAATCTGGAGTGCCCCAAAATCAATGGTTTATGAGGAAAAAAACCATTGAAATGCATGATTTGGGGGTCCCCCCATTTGCGGAACCCTCAAATGGTGCCAAGCAAAGGATCCAAAGCTGTGTAGTGATATGTAGTGATTATTTCCCAGCAATAGAATCGTCTGCAAAGGCATTAACAATGCTAAACAGCTTGATCAAATTCCGGCTCCACATGCCATCCTTGTGCACAAAAAGAACATTGGCAACCCAGGTTGCGAGCCCTGCAATGCCCTGCGTCACATCCGCCAGGACCATTTGGGGTTGGGATAACTTTGGGGGCATCCCCCGTTTCTGGTGGATTTGCCCCAGCTCGACCACGCCTTGTTCACCAAATGAGTGCTGTTCAAGTAGTCATAGACCTCATGGAGGTTGCTCTGCATGCTGAAGGCGTTGGATTCTGGGAAGTTCACCGTGATGGGCGTGCCTCGAGCCACCGGTAGCCACCAGGGCTTTGGAAACCCACGGTGGTACCTGAAAAAGGGGAACTGTGATACCTGACAACCAGCTGTAGTGGGCACCATGGAAACTTGCTGAATTCAACGCTTTGACCCAGCTTGTCCAACAGTTGAGGCTCTTGGCAAGTGGCATCTCAATCTGCAAATGTGAATGGATCAACATTTCTACCCCAAAGATTTGATGGACTAAGAATGTCAAACATGTGTGTTTTCGACAAAATCTTAGGGATACAGAGCCAAGATCCACATGGTGTTATCATAGATTGGACTGTTCGATCTGTATTCGCAGAGGGAATCAAATCAGATCAATCCAGTCAAACACAACTAACCACCCTGCAAACATGCCACATGCATCCTACAACTCGAGTATGAATCCGAACCTGTTTCATAGTATGTTCAAACTGCTCCAGATTTGGAATCCAGCAATTTGCATGCGAAAACTCAACTACCAAAGATATTCAAAAATCATGGCCCCTTGGCCTGTGAACACATCGATCTGGGCCCTCAGCTTCTAAAATTGGTTTCAACAGAACCATGTTAACCAAAACTCAGATTTTGTGGGCCACTGCATCACCGTATCCTCTTCATCTTGCTACTTGGAACCTCAGTTTCAGTACCAGCTATAAATCCATCCAGGCCGTCACAGCCCTCATTTTGATCCAGGCGCCTGTGGCAAAGTTCTCACTGTTGATCGTGAAGAAGGTGTTCCTTGGGGTCACCCGTTGTGTCGGTGGTATGGGATGGCAGAATACATGGCAGAATATGGATAAATATGGCAGATAATAGTTTCCTATATTTCTTGCCAGCGCGCTTTGGATGTTGCACAAAATGTTTTTGCACATTTTAGCACCACTTATATAGGTGCTCTATGAAAGCATTCCTGAAGGAGATCCGTGCCGGAGATTCCATGTCAATGTGAGGGGATCCAATGCCAAGAGACACATAGGAAGAATCTGGAATGAACCACTCAAGCTTGAAGTCCTGCAAGGGCATGTCGGAGCATTTCCCTCTCAACATGTGTAGATGGGTCATGATGAGTCTGGATGATTCATAACCACTCCTCCAATATTTATTCAGGCGTTTCTGATGCAACTCCCCCAATATCGCCAATATCGATTAGATCTAACCAGCATTTATGGTCAGGTCGCATTCAATGGTCCATGTAAGTGTTTGCTTCCACGAAAATCATGTGGGTTCCCAACATCCTCAACTCTATCAACAGACTCTTTGAAAAAAGATGAAAAAAGTACAGAGTTGAATTTCTGGAGCTCCAAACCATTGGTGCCCACATCCATGGACACAGACTTTGGAGGCAAAGGAAGAAACTGAAGGACAAGAAGACAGGAAAGCAAGGACATGGAAGAAGTGAAGCATGGAAATCAGCTAACGAAATTGGGAATAATAAAGACAACGCAAAAAAACTCTTGGACAAAAATTCAAAGAGTATCAATCTTTCGTCCACTCCATTGGCGTTCCTTGTAGATCTTAGTCGTGCCAAAGATTCCAACGCCGGTGATGATGGCGAAAAGGATAAAGGTCACCACCTGCGCTTGGGTGAAAGGGCCAGGGTCAATATACACATTGTGATCCTAGTGATCAGTCAGAAATGCTTGCCCTCCCGTCATCAAACGTGGCTAGCTAGGTTTTGTGGGAAAATATGGGAACATCATCTATAGATATTAATTATAGATGATGGATTCTCAATCACCATGCTTGATTGTTGGAGGCTACTTCATGTAACTTCGATCTTCCACAGATCTTGCGACACGGTGACAGTTTCTTGAGATGTACGAGGTCACCCATCCCGCTGGCGCCTGCCCAATGGGCTTCGTGGTTTGCTCAGTGAACTTCCTCAAACCTCCGCTGATGTCCGGGGGCATCGGCATTAGAGCCTGACTATCTGGTGGAATTACATGGAATTACCCCACAAATTGCGAAACAATACTAGTAAGATCTAGTAAGATAATGTGTACCCGCCTTGTTACAATAAGCTGGGGTGATGTCCCGCCTTGTTATAATAAGCTGGGGTGATGTTAATCCTGGGTTAACATTATAAGAACTGGTGGAATCAGATTCGTTGAGTAAATCTGCAAATGAGGAGAAGGAATCTATTCCATTCTATTCCTTCATGCCTTGGCGTCAAGTTCAATTCTATGATTCTATGCCCTTCTTGACCCGAGTACCGACGAATCATCTCCACGTTGAAAAGTTCAACTACAATAAGAGCACACAAGGTTCATCTATTTTGCCATAGCCAGGAGCAAGCATCTTGTGTGCGGCATCTGGCATGAGGTGGCTCAGGTCACCTCATCTATCTCCATGAGACTTGGGAAAAGGACTCATCCACGTACTGCTTCACTTGCTTGAGATCTGCAGCGCGCAGATTCAAGTTGCCTAGACCAGCGACGAAGCGATGTCAGGGTGATCCTCGTCTCCATGCAAGGAGCGCTTCATTCACAAGCCCTCAGCCAAGTGCTGCTTCATAGGCTGCTGACTCACGAGGGCGGTGTTGCAGGAACCTTAAGGGTGATTGCCGTTCCCATGCAAGGATCGTTTCATTCTTAAGGACTTCTGGAAGTGCTGCTGTGCTTCCCCGGGATCTCCAGCCTGCTTACTCAAGATTCCTAGCTCCTGCAGTGTCGCTGCAATGTCTGG
>Ga0126342_10014701_pt1 | contig 13795 bp, 10 predicted proteins | sample Cyp1metagenome_FD_92528 | JGI IMG/M metagenome (GOLD analysis project Ga0126342, IMG submission 92528) | Coral microbial communities from Lord Howe Island, Old Settlement Bay, Australia - Cyphastrea 1 metagenome | ecosystem: Host-associated > Invertebrates > Cnidaria > Coral ...
CTACAAGTACTACAAGTACTACAAGTACTACAAGTACTACAAGTACCACAACTTCATCGGCAAAAAAAACAATAGTAATTAGATTTCAATTGTAGCCAATTGAAATCCTTACTTAATCGAGGAGATGTTTTTCTTTTGGGAAGATTTTTTTTGCTTTTCTACTTTAAAGAGAGTCCAGATATAGTTTAGGGGAGGGGGGGGGGCAAACACTAATCAGGAACCAACATTATGGGTATTTATCATGCTACTTTGCGGCTCATCCTACTTGGGAAGCAACTACATCCCTGGTTTTGTTAGTGGGATAAGTAAGGGGGCCGGGGTGAACAAACCTACGTACGATTCGTGGGATGAACCGATTCTTTGGAGCAAAATCCAATTACCATCCCACAAGCAACATGATTGTTCATATTCATATTGTTTCAGCTTTTTTGGTGCTTAAACTCCCATGACAAATCCCACTTCTAAAGTGGGGGATATCTCATTCTATCCCATTCAAATCTCTAAATTCCATTAAATTCTCCATTTATGAATTATAATCCCATAAACACCCGAATTAAATCCCATTAAACCTCATTAACCCCGATTATAATGCTATAAACATCCCAGTCAAATCATATCCCATTAAAGTCCCAACAAAAACATCCCACTTAAACATATTTAAAAGTCCATTTTTATGAAATCCCATGAAATGCCACAAAGATCACATAAAGACATCATAAACCCAACGCTTTTTCATATGTTTTCCATGACCGGAACCGGTTGTTGTACCCGGCACGTCTGCTATAAACGCCGCCGCACCTCATAGCTCGCCTGCCAGCGCCGCATCTCGGTGTCCAAAGCCCTGCCGTTGTGCACCTCGATGTCCTCGCCCTGCCTAGCAGGATGGATTGGGTATCCTTCAGAGAAAAATGGTTGGTTTATAAATGGCATCTATAAATGATGGTTAATTATCTGGTTAATTATCTGGTTAATGATGGTTAACTATCTGGTTGGTGGTGGAGCCCTACCCCTCTGAAAAATATGAGTTAGTCAGTTGGGATGATGACATTCCCAATATATGGAAAAAATGTTCCAAATCACCAACCAGATTCAAAATGGGAGAGAAATCAACATAGCAATCTAACCGATTTCTATGGAAATCTTGAGGATTCACCTATGGAAATTCAACAGGGTTTCCCAGCTATCTAAGCGCAAAATCTCAGGTAGAAAATGAGAAAACCATTTCACATTTGAAAAAAACTGGCGGGAAGAAGTGTTGTACTCGTAAGATTGCCACGCACTTGTGATTTCTTATGGTGCTAGGATTTCTTATCGAATTGAAGGGGTCCCGTTTTGGGGGTGGCAATTGGACAACACCATTGTATCTTTGGATGCGTCAATGCCTAATTAAGATAATTAGGGATAAGACATGAGAAGAGCTGGGAAAAACACACTCTTCACAATTCACAATCACATCCTGGTATCCATCCAAGCAACTACCGTGGGACGCACAAGTGTTCAGGCAGGGAGGTCAAGGAGGTATTACCTCTATAATATGAGGATCCACTGCACAAATATCAAAAATCATGGTGTAGTCATGACCTTATGATTTCGTTCCAAGCCTTTTTTACGGCCCGGCTAGCAGGACCCACATCTTCTCCCCAGGATCCCATCCGAACACGCTGCCCACGACAAGGTCCCAGTGACAGAACCCAAAGGCCATAGCGTTGACAGCCGTGGCGATGCATCAGCAGCCTCAATTCACAACCAAACCGAAGGTCCACGAGGTCACGTTTATCATGTTAAGTGGGCTGATGATACACCGGTTTAACGGTTTTACCATACAGTAAACTGTAAAGGGTTTGCTCTTGAACATGGACCATTTCTAGATGTAAATGTACCTATAAAAAATGGTGATGTTCCATAGTTATGCTAGTTACCATTGGGTTTCGGATGGGTTCAGAGGTGTGCCCTGCTGACCAAATTCGCCAAGGCGTGCTCAGTGGTTGCCATGGCCGAGCTGCCAGTTCTCGTTGGTAGAATCCCTTGGCCCTGTAGTTTTAAAAACCACTCCAAAAGGAAATCCTGGTTTTGTATTGGATCTATTGGATCTATTGAATCTGTTCATGTTGTTTTGTATTGGACCTATTGAATCTGTGCATTCTGGTCAATTTTGCCACCAACATTAATTGGGGGGTATCTAATATGGGTGGAAGCGGATGAATAACATGAATGGGATGATCTTTCAATATCCCGCAGTCGCAGTCGATAAAGAACAAACCGTGTCGCTTAGGTTGACAATCAAAAGGACTTGCTTCCCGTACTACATGCTCAGGCTCATATACTTACCATTAAGGAAACCTCAAACACCCTTCTGAGCAGAAAACAAATATAGACAGATATCGGATGATATTGGCACTAAGCGGAGCATTGTAACAACATGTAACAACATGTAACAACATGTAACAACATGTAGCAACATGTAGCAACATGTAACAACTAAACCTCCTCAAGAAAATTTGTATAAACAACCCATCAGCCAAGTGAAAACTCCTCTATCCCAGTAGCTGATCCATGGGCACAGTGGCATCAGCCTCCACTTCCCGACAGCCCGAGATGGAATATCCTCATCGCCGGTGAAAAAGGGGCGCTTAGCTCTGGAGACGACCCTCGACGTTAAGGCAAATCCTAGCCTATTAGCCTGCTGAATAGGGAGGCACCCTCTTTGTAGCACTTGACATCACTCTTTGGGGTAGTCGAATTAATCAACCATGCTATTTTTACCCGGGGCTGCATGTCGATGGTAAGTCCAGGATCGTCTTACCCAATGCATGAGGATTCTTGGATATGGCTCGCCATTTGCAGGACTCTACCGTCTAAAGCAACACCCTTTAAAATACAGCACCAAAAATAAGAAACAACTTCAGCTATCAGCCCATATCAATCTACCAAATGAGAGCTTAAAGCAGGGAGAAAATCCAAGTTCACAAACCAAAATCAGTTTCTGTTTAATCTTACACGTATTTGTTTCACTCACTGAATTGAACCAAATTCACCTTTTTTCCCAACTGTCCGTGCCAAGAGTCCCATCTGCGTCAGGGCGCTTTCCACGTCCACCCGACGATGCACTTGGTAGTAGACCTCTATGGAACGCCGCGGTTTCGAAGACCTTTCTATTTATGGCCTGTATCCTGTATGATATCAGTTGATACTGTTTCGTGATGTGGGGTGCATGTAAAATGCTCATAGCAAGAAGCAACAAATAAAAAAAGGATAGGCACGGAAAATATAATTAGTGAAATATCTGAAAATCCTATTGACATAGTATGAAATAGTACAGAATTACTTTCCATCTTTTTGGTGATCCCATCTCCAAAGGGGCATTAAAAAAAAAAAAGCAGTCCATGGATATGGTCAGCCTAAGCGAGCGGCCTGTTTCGATTGATGACCTATGAAGAATGGTGATTTTACATAGCAAAAAAAACATCAAGAGGGTTGGTTGGTGGTTTCAACCCCTCTGAAAAATATTATTCAACGGGAAGGATTATCCCATATATTATGGAAAATAAAACATGTTCCAAACCACCAACCAGGTAATAGAAGGTACTGTGACAAAAATGAACTGCACTGAATGTCTCTATCTGCAACTGATCTGTTCTGCAACTCATGCGATATTGTCAGTTCAACCTCTGCTGGATTGGCTGCAGCACTTAGTTTTCTTTTAGCTTGATAGTCGAAACAGACCAATCCACATGATTGCCATTTCAAAACTCCAGTGTTGCATTACCCTCCAGAAAAAATACATGTGGAACATTCGTCATGTGTAGATCATTTCCCGCTTACATCCGCTTACTGGGTAGATCCAGTGTGGATCACAATTTCCAACCTCTTGTCGTTTACAGTCAGTAAATCAAGGGCCATTTCAGGAACCTACAGTAAATTGGAGCTACCTACCATACATAACTGGTTGATGGTTTCAACCCTTTGAAAAATATTAGTCAGTTGGGATCATTATTCCCAATATATGGAAAAATAAAAAATGTTCCAAACCACCAACCAGATAAGGCCGATTTTTCAGGCCTAGGGGAATATCCCCAGCCCCACCACGAGATCCATTGAGCTCACCGTCAGCAGCCATCGCTTCGGCAGCACATGGCCCAGGGTCAAGGTGTTTCCCTGGGGAACTAAGACCTCAGGCCACAACGGGGGGCCGTGGGGTTTACACCAAACATCAGCAACAAAAATGATACATATATATATATTATTATTATTATTATTACTATTATTATTATTAGTTATTATTATTGTTACATGTATATAAATATATAGTTGTATAGCTGCGATTTGCAGATATTCATTTTCGTCCATTACACCAAAACATGATATAATTAATAAGTTTTGATCCACAGCCATATGAGAGTAACACCTAGGATCATCATCACAGTGTGAGAGATTTTCCAGTAGCATGAAACAAATGAAACCACTGGGCCCAATAAATATGGATGTCTCAAAGAAAAAACTGCAACGGATGGAGGATCGCAGGGCCTGATCAACCCATTGATTCATCAATCCGACCGTAGTGGGCTGAGTTTTTGGAATGGGCAATTGACCCACCCTGCCGCATCCTTGCTGGCTGTAGAGATAGCTGCAAACATAGCTGAGTCGAACATAGCTGAGCTGATTTCAGCAGTCTTCTATGTTTTCTGAGAACTATGCGAAATGTTCACGTCGCTATATTGGACATTCCCATGTCCACATGGGCCAACCATGTGACTCTAACATGCCACAGATTGGGTCGTATTAAAGCGTTAAATCCACCTAACGATGAATGAATCTCAAGGTTGGCGCGCTTGCATGATCAGGAATGTTAGTTTCCCTTTTTTTTTGAAGGTGATATCCAATATAGCTCTACAATGTTCATTGTTTGTTGGCTACATTCCAATGTTAGGTTTTTAATGTCCCGTAGCTTGTGCGCAAACTGACTTCTGAATCGGGGTGATAACCTCAGGATGCTAAATACCCAAAACAGGTGTGGGGTGCAATGTGGGGCACCCTGGATAGCTAAGTTTGCTTATAACTTCAGTAACTATGGTTTTTGATACCTTGAACTATAGCTAATGGGGTTTGTAAACCCACTTATAACTGGGAAACCCCACATTGTGACTGTTGTGGGGCCACAGCCCATTGCAAAATGGTATGATGAGCACCCAAAACAGGAAAAACAACAACACATATTGGGTAGCACACACGGTTCTGCACAATCTTTAATGCACAGTTCTGGTTGATGGTTTTATCCCTCCGGTCATGTTATTGCCATTGTGGATCATCCAAGAAAACGTTGAAAAGAAAAAGATCTGTGGATATCTTGGAACCAGCAAGTCATCTTTGCTTATGTATCTACATGTATGAATCTACTATGTAAGACATTGTAAGACTATAAATATATATATATATATGTATATATATATATATCTATACCTAGATCTTCAAACGAGCAAACAGGGTTTCGATACACTATTTGACAATCCGAGCAGTTTTCTGAAACACGAGCGTTGTGCTGCCATTGATGGGATTTCATCAATTTAACAAGGTTGAACTTTATGGTTCACCAGGTCAACTCTGTTAGAAGAGTTTTTGGCGTTCTTTTAGTGAAAAAGGTACAAGTCGGAGGCCGCACAACGAGCGCAATTACATGCACACGAGCGCAACTATGCTCACGCGAGCTGTACTTTGGGGTTTTGTTTACCAAAGATACTCGTGAACAATTCTGCCTAATTTATGGCAACAGTCGATCTTAAGGGTATTTAGATTTCAAAACGAACAGTTTTCTACAAAAAACGCGCCGTTTCCACTAAAACGAACAGTTTTCAACACGTACACTTATTGCTGTACTTTTGAGGTTCAAGGGAAACAATATATATAATTATATATAATATTTATTATATATATATATCTATAATATTATATATATATACTATAATATATATATATACTGTATATCTCCTATCTGCATGTATCTGATGTATTCCCAAGATTCCCCATGGTGAAAAACAACAACATCTTTTGCACCATCCCCATGAGCGATTTCGCCCAGCAACTTGCTCCTGAGCTTTGCTGGGGACCTAGCCAGGGTATGAATGGGCCAGGCGGAAGGTCTTCCACTGCAAATTCTGACGCGATTTATCAAGCAAGGTACCTGAAATACTACCCTATGGTAAACATACAAAAAACTATTGAAAATGGCCATAGAAATAGTGCTGCAACAACTACTGCATACTATTGCATTTAGTACGCGTAGGCTTCTCAAGACAACCTTCATGTATAATGAATGTGCGGCTTGGAACTGCTGCTGATGTCCCAGGTGCATACATTCATGATACTTCATCTGCGCCCCCCCCATCTCAATTCCCCCCCTTCCAAATTTCGCATCCCCCCTCCTCCAAATTTGGGTATTATTAATGTATTAACCCATGGGCGTATGTGGCCTCCCATAATTTGGCAAACTTAGATTTCAGGGAAAGCGTCATGCTATTTCGTAAGATTCCCCAGGAAAACTCCATGAGCATCAAAGATCCATGGCCTTGCACAATCATTGTATGAAACCGCCTCCCCACCTTTTTCTAAACAAGCTTTTGAGGCCAAATATTGAACATGTATGAGGAGCACCCCCCACCTCTTTAGGTAATCTCTTAATTTTACACAACTAAAAATACAAAAATGCCCGTTTCAGCGGGAGGGGGGTTGGAAATGTATGAAAAAATACCTGCCTCCCTCCTCCTCTCCATACATTTTAAGGGGTGGGGAATGAAATAGTGGATTTACCAAAGAAAAATTGTGTTTTTTCCATGGTTATGTTAGTTTACCTGAAAGATTAATGATATCACCCTCAGAGATATTATGGTATCCGATGTACCTGATTAACGCGATTGATTTCTGAGGTATCTATATGATTTAGATCGGAGATAATTCATGATCTGTGTAAGGTCTATGCAAGGGAACATTTTAGCGAAATGTGGCCTTATATAGTAGAGTACCTCCGTTTTAGGATCCTGAAATTGCCATTGATATTACGCTCCAGTAAACTAACATAAGGTATGGAATATCAAATATCCACAGTACTTTTCTTAATAGGCATATCATCGAAGCGAGCTCTTCGTTCGTAGCACTTATTTTGGGATAACTATGAGCTAATAGGTTGTCGACTGCTTTTGGAGTTCCCGACCAAAAACCCTAGTCTTGCAGATCTTGCATGATTCCCTTGTTGTCTATTTTATGTGGCTTTCCCATGTTACACGTTCCCTTAGGTTTCGCAGTGTTGGCAATTGCCTTTGATAGAACAGAATGACACAATGACAAATGGTCCCAAATCGAGAAGGTCATCCACCATCCACCCCCCATCCATCATCAGCGAAGCATTGCCGAAACTCTGAGCAGCCATGTTAGCTGTCCAATCAGCTTTCCAGTGTCACTGGCAGACTTGCCAACTCACAATCTCTTGAATTTGTTTTATGTGTGAGACGTACACTTTCTATGCAAAAGTTCGCGCCCACAAAAACATTCAAAACTCCTTCAAAAACTTCAAAGATCCCACAAAAATCTTCAAACAGATTCAAGCGCCTAATAATCCCATTTTCTTGGGCTTGAATGCTTTTGACTTTTGACAAATATGACCGAAAACTTGAAAATTGAATCATTATCCCTTTTCTAACATCCTTCTCCTAGAAATAATTCTTCTGCAGAAGCATGATCATGATGGCAGGCTTGAACACTGTATCTGTATATGTGAGTGTGTGTGTGTGTGTGCGCTCACCACCATGCCCATGGTTCGTGCGACTTATATATATATATATCTGCGAGCTGTGAGCTAGTGCGAAACTCGTTGTTTTTTTTCCATTACCAACTTGTATAATCAATGCAGGGAGTGACAAAAACAGGAGGGGAGGTTGTACCATAGAGAAGTATAGAGAAGTATAGGGCACAAAATTCACCACTGGTTTTTGGAGATACCGACCAAAGTGTCAAAGCAGCTGGAGCATAGCGTTGTTTGGGAGGGAAACACCCAACACAAATACATTAAAAAACTGAAAAACATAATTGAACTGAGATGACACCAATAATATCAATAATTGAAGAAAGACATCACACTACGAAGAAAAGAGAAACTCGTTTACCAACGAAATGCCCTAATCACATCCAATAACCACAGCGTCGTGTACCTTGCCATTTACAATTTACACCACATCCCGTAGCCAAGGTGCACAGTGCAAGGAGAAGCCAAGTCGCTTCATGGCATCAATGTCCTCGGCTCAGAGATGGCAAACTGGGAAATCCCGGCATTGAATGGAGCTATCTAGCTGGGGAAATTCTGGCATTGAATGGAGCTTTCTAGCTGGGGAAAATCCATGGGGAAAATCCATGGGGAAAATCCATGGTGGATATTCCAGCCATCCAAAGATTACCATGGCATAACCAGAGGGTGCCCGGAGAATTTTCCGTGGCATATCATGGCATCGATCCGGATGCGGAGGTGGCCTGGGAATGCCGAAAGCCGCTGTCACTGGTCCATAAGGATAGAAGTGAAGATCGTTCATCCGTTATTCAATGATTAAACATGATTAAACCCACTTAAAATGGAATTGTGCAAATAATTATAAGAAGTTATATTATATATATTATATATACATGAAATCATATGGAATCAACTTAACATGGGTCATCTTGGCTACCCAGCCTCAAGCCAGTCATGTTTGACAAAACACATCGCTATCCGCCGGTATCCCTCAGATGATCGCGAAAAACTTCGTGCGAATGGCTCTTCTTTTGGTCCTTCAGCACTGTCAATTGATGGGAAACCGTAGTGACACATCCCAAATACTTACCAACCAATCATCCCCACTCATCACAATCATATAAAAGGAATCATAACCCTCAAGCAAACAAAATAGGTTATATATATATAATTATAAATATATATATATACATATGCTGGTAAAAATCTGCAGACATATGAAGCATACATAGCTAGCTAGATAGGATAAAAGAGCATATGATAAAATAATAAAATAGAACAGGCTACCATATGAATAGTTAGATGATTAGTTATGATTAGACAATGAAGTAGACAGATAGATCAGATGCACTGCATCTGGGTCAATTATGGTATTTCAGTTTTTCACTCACCTCTGGTAAACGTTTACATAACTGATGGGAAAATCACCATGTTTAATAGGTAATTCCAATATTTCTATAGATTTCTGTGGTCATTTTGGAACCTGAAAGTTGGGCCTTCCTTCGATGATGCCTACCATCTGGGCCCAGACTCCGCAAGGGTCTGGAAGAGCTCGGCCGAATGTTTCACCTTCAGCGTGCGCTTCACTAACTTCACAGCCTGGAAGTCGACCTTAGCCGAAGTGGCGCTGAGGACAGCGCCCCCGCAGCTTAGGCCCCTGGATGAATAAAATGTGGGAAAGTCATGGAAAGTCATGGAAAGTCATTGTGATTTTCAGGGATCATCATGGCTTTTTGGAGGAAATGTTTGCGAAAACCGCGGAGAAAATCAGTCAAAAGAAGAGAGAATGTGAGAGAACAGAAAGATCAGGAGGAAAAAATAGAACACAATTTGAATCAGGCAGTAAAATGCCTGTAAACAATGGCCAACTTTACTGAATCTACCTGGTTTGAGGATCAGAAAAACATGGCAAATCAATGTAGATCATCAAGTGAGATACAGCCAGCTAGGCTGTAACGCCGTAGCAGTTTGGATGTCCATCGTATACCAGTGACCAATCTGCAGATCTCCGTCCACGAGGAACTCCTAGCCGTCAGCTCCTAACTTTTTGTGTTTATATAACTATTCTTAACATTTCTTACGTAACTAATTATCTTTAACCAATCAAATCTTCCTTTGTCGGTGACAAAATGTCCCATGTGTTGGAAACCCCATCTTGTATCTGGCTGAATCCTGAAAGAAGGTCATTTGGGATTGTTCCCCTTACTGACATCTACTGACCATTTTCTTACGTGACTTGGCACCGGGGTCGTTTTCATTCAGCCAATTAGGTATGCTCCCGATCAGCTTCCTGAAGCTTCGAGGTACCAACAGATCAGAATCCAAGAGCAGGTCCGCATTGCCTGACAAATTCCCTCGTCCGTTGAACCATGGCTCATCCGACCTGGCCAGGAGTTATTTTTCGAAACTTACTGTGTCCAAGCGTAAGATTCCGTAAGATGATAGAAATGAAATATCAGCTAAACATGGAAAATAGGGGATCATTCATCTCCCTTACTTACCATTACCAGATCTTCGTCAACTTTGGACATATGAAGTATCCGCGTTTGACTGAACATCTGGTTTTTCCATTGGATTCAGGTTTTCTCCTCTATCTTCCGGTAATCAAACATGGCAATGTGACATTCCATATGCATGGGCATCTGAATGGGAAGATCATCTATAGATGGGCCATTTTCCATTGCCGTTTTTGACTACCCGAGGGCAAATTCCCGTTATATCCATTTGTTTCATGACTATCTTATCCGTGTTTGCCAATGATTAAGCATTAACTATCATTAGCTATTAGCTACAGTATTGAGACCAACCACCATTATGACGATACCAATGGGAACCAATACTTACTGAATTATCCCATTATATCAAAGGGTTATAACGCATCATATCTTTCAAACACTATTAAACAACCAATCAAATTCCAATAATTCCGAAATGAACTCCCATTTCGTCTCATGAAACCATCATTAAACTATAGAAAACCACCATTCCTGGGATGCCACCCACCACTGCGCCTGCTCTTCTTCGGCACCGCCACTGCACCACCGCCCGGGCCGGGGCTCTGTGGCAGCTCGGGCGCCACACCTAAGGGGCGCTGCTGCTCACGCTCCGAGACAGCACCGCCGGGGAAGAGCCAATCCTGGGCACGGTGGGTGGTGGTAAAATGATGGAAAATGGTGTAAAAATGGGAAAAAATGGTGGTGGAAAAATCCATCATCTCCACCATAATTGGGATCTTCCTTGACCAGTGGAGAACTCATATATTCCACATAATGGAAGGGGAATGATGTGGAGAACTCAGACAAGCACAACATTCAACAACATGTTTACCCTCTGGTAATTTAACATAACCATGAAAAAATGCCCATTTATAGTGAGTTTTCCCATGATATAGTTATGTAAACCGTTTACCAGAGGGTATAAGCTTCCTTATACCAAGAATATTCGGGCGGTTGGGCGGCTTTTCGTAAAAGCATTGATTGAGATCGCCCCGACGCGGTTGACCATGCTTGACCCAAGGCCCCCGGATAATCCAATGGCTGTATTTTAATCTTAGTAGGAACATGGGGGTCATTTGGGGTTATAAAATATATAGCAACGTAGGGTTATGAGCTAATAATATGAGCGAATAATATAAAATCTTCTCATTTTTTGCCAATATTCAATATATCCCCAACATATGATCCTCATTATTTTGCCATTATGTGTACATATATATATATATCTATGTAATCATCAGAAAATTGTACCCATGAACCATCAAAAACGATGGATGCTACCCAAGGCTCCAGGGTCCCAGCCACAGCTAAGCCTTCAGGACCCGCCATGGCTGATCCAGACACGCTGAACTTAAATTACTATCATTTTAGCACATATTGCAACTCATCTTCGGGAACTATCAAATCATATGTTTTTTTAATGATATGTCACGATATGTCTGTCTTATTCTTGTCCTAGTTGTAGTCAGACAATCTCCCATCGCATCAGAGACCAATGAGCCAGGTTCATGTCGGCCAACCGAGCCACCATTCTTGGACCAGCTATGGAAACACCCATAAAGGTCAAACACATTCTTATATATAATATAAGCGCGCAATTGTTATATATATATATAATATAGATATATGTAATTATATACATACGTACTGTTAGCACCTGGGTTTGGGGGGCCTTCGGCAACTAAGATGTCAAGGCTCGCATGTTTTCATGTTGCATCCACCCCTTTGAGACATTCAGAGCCAAAAAAGGTGGCACATGAGTTGATTTGAACCCCCGGAAGAGGTTTGACCAAATCGGTTCTCAGAGAAACACTCCCCATGATTTAGTGATATGATTCATCCTCGGTTCTCAGAGAAACACTCCCCATGATTTAGTGATATGATTCATCCCATATTATTGCAGGCTCTCATGCTACCCCCTGGTAATTCAACATAGCTATTGAACATGGTGATTTATAGTGGATTCACCTATTGAAAACGGTTATTTTCCATAGTTATGTTAGTTTACCAGAGGGTAAGTTACCAAACCAAACTTAATCCAACTGCCTAACATTTATCAAAAGTACAATGAAGAACCTGAACTCCTGGCAAAACCTTGAAATCAGCTGATGATCTTCATTTCTAGCTGAAATCCACATTTATGGCAACGAAAATCATCAAACAAACATATATATATATATCTCTACCTAGAGAGAGATAATCTACTTGGTGGCATACCCCATGAACGGTATGTAGATATATGCAGGTTATATCCCTGGTTATGAAGAAATAAGCAGGGCTGATTCACTTCCAACTGCGGTGAACTAACCTGTACTTACGATTCATGGGCACAGGTACTAAACTATCAACCCAGCCATGAACCCCAGCAGCTGCCAGAAGTTTTCTTCTACTACTCCGGCAACATAGTGAACTTCACCTTGGCACCAGTCATCGTCAATCCGAGGCGGGAATGGTTCCATGCAAACATATGCAAACATCGTATGGTAGGAATAGTTAGCAGTATAAGATGGAGAAGCAGGTCTTCAATCCAAAATCCGCGCTCATCTGGTCAGGGCTTCAAATAAATACTACCCGTTACTACCCTCTGGTTATTTAACATAGCCATGGAAAAAGGCCCATTTATAGATGGTTTACCTATTAAAAATGGTGATTTTCCATGGCAAACCGTTAAATAACCAGATGGTAAGTGGATGAAGATCATCATCCCGTCTTCATGGGCGGAATGACAAGCGCTTTGAAATCACCGACCATTTTCATCAGCAACATCCACATTGCCTTGAAACGTGCACCGCTTTTAGGTTGTTTCCCACATTGTTGCCGGTGAAACCCTTATCGGATCTAACATATAGTAACATATATTCAACTATTCAACCCCTGAACTTGAAATGCTCAAAAAAGCAACATCCAGGCGGTTCTTTGGTGGTTTCCCCACTTCAAACATATCATTTCTATTCATTTCTCCTGTACGTTGAGCTCCTGCACCAGGGCCATCAAGGGCCCCCGGACGCGCCCCGACTCTTTGCTCAGAACTCTGACCTTCACGACCTCGCCAATCTCCACCTGCCGTGGCCATGCCCTGGTGGTTTGTCAACCGGTTGGTGGGGAACAACTTACGGAGATCGCCAATCAATGGATTGCTTTAAGGAAATGGCAGGAAACTATGGTTGTTTACCATTAAAAAAATGGTGTTTCCTTTTAAAAAACTTAAACAAATCCGAATCCAATGACTTGCACTGGATCAGCACATATTATTGACCGACCCTGGTAAGTGGCACATAGTGGAATTATACTTACAGGGAATCAAGCCAATATCAACCAGAAAGCGCACACACTATTTTGTCTTGAGCCTTGAGCCGTAAGGTCAGGTGATATATATGGTAGACTACATGGCACACTTTACAGGGAGGTAACGGATACTACCTAATGACATCCCGTAAAAATACCCCCCGTTTACCGTGGCTGCTTGGCAGCCCCGGTAAAACAGTGCCTGCAGTCTGCCGCCGCGATGAGACCTGAGTAAGACAGTTGTACA
>Ga0126342_10014702_pt1 | contig 13795 bp, 11 predicted proteins | sample Cyp1metagenome_FD_92528 | JGI IMG/M metagenome (GOLD analysis project Ga0126342, IMG submission 92528) | Coral microbial communities from Lord Howe Island, Old Settlement Bay, Australia - Cyphastrea 1 metagenome | ecosystem: Host-associated > Invertebrates > Cnidaria > Coral ...
ACATCGGCCCACACTAGTCACTGCTCTGTGGCAGAGTAACTAAGCAGTAAACGGCAACAGATATTAGCGGGCAGTATTCACACATATATGCACACCTCCACCACGGGAGGAAAAAAGAAAAAAAGAGCTCTACTCAACAACTGAGGTATTGACCCATACCCAGATGGTTTACCTATTAAACATGGTGGATCTTTCCAGTTAGCAAACTGTGAGTCATAACCAGCTGGGATTTATCTGCTTGGTGCCATCGAAATCTCATCAAATCCAGGTGAAAATTCTGTCATGACAAACGCCTACGTCTACCCAACAAAATTAAGCCATACCCGACATGGTAAACATACAAAAAAACGGATGGGAAAATCACCATGTTTAGTGGGAAGATCCACTATTTCGACTGGGCCATTTTCAATCGTTTTTTGTATGTTTACCAGGCCGGGTATTTTCAGGGGGAGCATGATGATCATCCATTAGATCCTGGTTTTTCCCGGGTTTTTTACGCTCAAAAAAAAAGTAACAAAAACCCTGGGTCAAGACATGGTCAAATAACTATTGTATTGGGTTTGTTAGCTGAATCAATCTGGAGCTGTCCAGATTGGCTTCTCATGACATGTTACGGCAAACTTTTTGAGGGTCCCTGCATAAATCCCAGTTGTCAAACGCTTGGAAGGTACAGTTACTCTCCAGTGTCAACAGTCACATAGCTGGAAAATCCCCGGCATGTATAGGTGACATCCCTATGATATATCATATTGATGATGGTTAATGATGCTACATCATAGGGATGTTCGAGGATTTTGCCCGCTATGTATATACGAGTACATTAAAACCTCCATTAATTCACCATTATCTGGTTGGTGGTTGAGCCACCTACCCCTCTGAAAAATCATGGACTTCGTCAGTGATGATGACATTCCCAACTGAATGGAAAGTCATAATCCATTCATGTTCCAAACCACCAACCAGATATATTATTGGTGACATCCCTATGATATAGCATCATGAACCATCATTAACCATCATAAAAGTCATGTTCCAGTCACCACCAACCAGTGATTAAAATTAATCAGTATTAACCATCATTAACCATCATTAACCATCATTAACCATCATTAACCATCATTAACCATCATCAACCAGTGATTAGTTAATTAATCAGTATAAACAATGAACTAATTCACCATTGACCCCACCGTGTTGCCACGTTTGATTGCCGACTATGACTATTTAACCATTGTTTGCGGCTTGTCCCAATTTGGTATGAGATATTTATGGTGAAAAATAAAAAGCTATGCATGAAACCAATGATTCTGAGAATACAAACACTATTACAGTAATGGATATTCATGAGGATTTTCCAAAAAACAAACAGGAAAATCCCAACCAATGACACGTCCCTGCCCAACAGAATGGTTTGACTCTCGATCTTGACCTAGATTTGGGAATCTTCCAGTGTCTTGATTGTAAAAACCCCTGGGCCTATCATGAGATATCACTCATAGCATCTCATATCCAAGAGTTGAACTTCGGAAGATCCTAAAAAGATCTAAAAACACAACATTAAAAGAAACAACACCTACCCTCTGGTAATTTAACAGTTTGCTATGGAAAATCACCATGCTATTAATGGGAAAATCCACTATTTCTATGGCCATTTTCAATAGCAAACTGTTAGTTTACCAGAGGGTAAATACATCCAAAAACACGATAAAACTTGCTCAATTCGCCGCCCCCGGGCTGCCCCAAGAGCTCGCCTTGATTGATAAGCCACAACCATTCACCTGATGAGGTCAAGGGGAAGGACATGATTTTGAGGCCGATACAAAGAATCATTGGATAGGATTGGTGGATTCATTTTCAGTATAAACCGTTAACTCACCATTATTAATCAGTAAAAACCATTAATTCACCATTCTTAGTCAGTAAAAACCATGTATTCACCGTTGGTTCCAACTTCCAACATCTTCCCACCCCTTAGGCCCTTTTTATCAGAGCAACAGTTGGTCCGGTTTTTTTTTGGTGGTGTCCTCGTGGAAAGGCGAATCGCTACAAGTTGATTGACAGAACTTGGTGAATTTCTTTGGCTTTGTGGGGGATACCCGGCCTGGTAAACATACAAAAAACTATGGAAAGTCACCATTTGGAATAGGTAAATCAACTGTTAATGAACCATTTTCAATAGCTATGTTAAATTGCCAGATGGTATTTCACAAACTGAAATTGTTAACTGAAATTGTTGCTTCAGCCATTATGAAGTCACCCAGATCTTCCATTGCTTTTTGTTTCCACGATATCCCATTGATTGTTGAGTATACAGTGGCCACATCTCAATTTGAGATGTGGTTAATGTATGTTGATATCCATTCATAGTGCCTAATAAATGAAATGGTTAATATCTACTAATTGCATCTAATTCTGGTTGGTGGTTTCAACCTACCCTCTGAAAAATATGACTTCGTCAGTGATGATGAAATCCCCAACTGAATGGAAAGTCATAAAAGTCATGTTCCAAACCACCAACCAGACCATGTTTGCTTATCATACCCTCTGGTAAACTAACATAACTATGGCTTTGTGGGGAAGATTTCACAAACTGGTTGATGATGTTTGTTAAAAAAAAAAACATATGTGGCCTCCACCTGGTGGATGAACACGGCCCATCCGATGATTTACCTCTTCATATTTTTTTTGGATGGTGGTTGTCCCATCCAGTTCGCAAAGTCTTCGTTCACAAACCAGATTGCAACTCGTTTATTTACAACCAGTTGGTTTTACCACCATTAATGGTTTCTCTATTTTCCTATCGTTGGTTATAACTGGATAAATAGAGATAACCAGATTTTCCTATTAACTGGTTATAACTGGTTAACCACCATTAAATGGTTATAACTAGTTCGTTAAAGCACATTCTTCAACTGGATAAACCAATGGCCAATAAACTGGGGGGGCTCACCTTGTAGCTTCTCACCTTGTAGGGGATGATTCATGGGAATGGATCAAACTTCTATATATCTACTTAAGGATGATTTGATATTTATATATATATTATAATCATATATATTCATATAGAGTATATATATATAATGAACATAGATATATATATATATATAGTGTATATATATATTATAATCATATATATATATATAGTGTGTATATATATAGTGTGTATATATATATACCCAACATATGGATACAAATTGATCAACCTATCCAACCTATCGCCTCACCACGGCACCTGGGTCATGAACTCCAACAAGGCTGCCTCATGCCATACCCAGGCTGCCCAGTGTTCAGTTGCTAGGTTTATCTAAGATGTACGGATGCTAGGTAGATAGAAATGTTAATATCTGGTTTAATCATGGGTTTATTATGGTTTAATATATGGTTTAATTGTTTAATGATATCTGGGTAAATTAGACTATTTCACTGACCTGAATTAAGGCCATTTGAGGATAATTTCCCTTATTAATCATGATTCCAGTGAGGGAGAACAGTGAGGTCGTGATGAAATTTACCCAGATTAATATCCCATTATTTTCATTGGGTAATGAACCATGTTTTTTTTAGAAAACCGGGTCAGTTTTTTTATTGGATAATGACACCAAACCACCAACCAGCTATATGGTTTAATGATATTATATATGGTTTGATGGTGGGTTTAATATGTGGATTCATCATAATTGAGAACAGACGAGTTTTCAGGGTTGGGGGTTTCCTAAGCCATGGGGGTACCCCTATATATCATTGGATTGATTTAAGGGAAAATCTACAGGAAACCATGGTTTTTACCATCAAATATAGGGTTTTCCTGTAAATGTTCCCATCATCCAATTCTATGAATATATGGATGGTTCATAATTGAAAATATTAAATGGATGATTTTGATAGATAGAAATATGTTACCCCGGGGTAAACTCACAGTTTGACGTGAAAAACCATAAATGATTGTAGCTTATTTTCCGAACGGGAAACCGTAGGTTTTCCACATCTACATACATTAGTTTACCGGTATTCATATAGACTATATATATATGTAATATATGTATATGCCTGTGTATACTGTATAATCTATGAAACATGCACATGTGTATGATGTATGTATAAATATATTGAACATCAGTTGGGTTCGTAAAGTAAAACATGTTGTAACATATTATCCATGATTAACCACTATTAACCATTATTATCCATTATTAACCACTATCAAGCTTAGCTATTGCGAAGCTTCACAACGTTTCATGTTTTTGTTGTTCATTCCATGGCTAGAATATCACCAAAATCGAGCCAGCCGTTTGTCGTAGCAAGTTTGCGCCATTAAAAAAAACTCTGTCAATGGCTTAATATCGGGGGTTATACTAACTGGTTTATTGGGGAATTGTTTATATAGGGATATATTCATAGGGTTAATTTCATAGGGAATTCTTAGGGCAATAGGGAATTGCTATATATATTCATAAGGAAAAAAAATTACTACGCAACCAATCCTTTCGGATGGGTCCCAGGGATATATTTCATGGCTCAAATGGTTTCCAACACATACTGGGGATTGCTTCTGGCTCTGTATGTCCTCCCAGCCTAGACATCTCCAGGTAGCCATGAAGAAAATATGATCTGACTCCATAATCTCAATGGGAATTTCAGGATCCAACAAATGGAGGTACGTTCGTACCATATTTTTGGCCATGTTTTGTGGGGATATTCCCTGAAATTAAGGCCTAACAAATAGGCCTTATATATGGTAGGTACCTCCAATTTAGGTTCCTGAAATGGCCATTGATAATCTGAGTGCCCATTTTTGTGGCTACTTGGAGATTTTAGGTCAACACCATCGGTCCTTCTGCAATTTTTGCTGATCTGTTGGTGAATCAAAGAAAATCGATATGTTGGTGGATAAACATCCATTTTTATCCCAGCTATTATGATTGGAACAGGGTACGTTGTGGGTGTTCATCTGTAGACGTCTGTTCTTGAAAAAACGCTTCCTTTCTTTCAATCCACGGGGCTGTACCGCCATAATCATCCGTTTCAATAGGTTTTTCCATGAAATCATCCAGCTATTGAGGTACCCCCACGATGGAAACCCCTTATGTTGATTGCCAACTTTTCGTGCTGGATCTGATCTGATGAGAGACCTGAACAGAAAACATGGCCAAAAACACCAGCCATACACACTCTACCAGGGGAATTTTCTACAACTCATGGATGTTCAATATCTATATGATATATGGGATTACTGGTTCCGGTATTTCTCGATATAGCATTCAATATTTGCCATCATTGATCGTGCACCACCAAATCCCATGGTTCATGAACACGTTCACATTCGGGGCCTGCAGCGATGATGTTCCCCATGTAACTCTGTTGCGTATAACTCCGTATAACCATTCGAAAAACGAGTACCATAAATTATATCGCAAAGACATAGAATTTCAGTATTATCTCAGTACTCTCCAGTAATCAAAGTTCTAAGTTTTTCAAAGTCACACAATCTACATCCTGTTAGATGGACAGATGAAATTATCAAAGTTTGAAACGTGGCAAGTGAACATCCACCATTGATGATTTTACCTGCTCTAATAACCTCCATTCTGATCGGGGTCCAGCCACGTTTGACTACGAGAATATATATATATATATATCCAGCAAAATATTCCACTAACTTGGATTTGCTGAAGGAACCCAATAATAATAATAATGACTGGTTGGTGGTTTTAGCCATCTTGAAAAATGATGGAGTTCGTCAATGGGAAGGATGACATCCCATATATTATGGAAAATAATCCAAATGTTTGAAACCACCAACCAGATAATAAGAATAATAATAAGGAACCAAAAAAATAATAATATTCCCTTTAGATTCCACAAGTAGTGGATTGTTCATTGAAAATCATCAGGAAATCTGCCATTCTAATCCCGTTCTCCCTGGATATGGGTCAAAACCTTGTACCCCTGTAGTTCACAGCAAAATAGCAGGTATAGCTGCATGTTAATCCCCCTATCAATGGTATAGCTATTGATTCAGAGCCATATAACACCATATAAAATCACCTAAGATCATATAAAACCATATAAAAACATAGAAAAACCATATGAGACCATGTATTGATATATATATAACACCATTGTTAGATATTGTTAAATTGCTATTGATTTCTCCTTTTTCAATGGTTTTTTCCACCAACTTCCGACAAACCAAACCGACAAAGGTGCTAGGCATCCCGAACCCGACTGTTCGTGGGCATGTTTGTGATGGCTTCTCGACGTGTCGACAAGTCCATCCTGGTGGTTTTAACGGTGGATATCATGGGTATATAATGGGAGATTCAACTAACCAACTACTGTAAGATATTGGTTTTTGGATGTTTACTTTTTGGGTTTTTGTCAAAAGTTTGCAAACTGGAAAATCACCTTTTTTTAAGAGCTAAATGATATATAAATGATTATAAATGGACCATTTTCCATAGCTATGTTAAGTTACTGGAAAGTACTTGTACACACATACTGTTTCTTGTATGAAGATCATGATGATGATGATGATGATGACGACGACGACGACGATGATGATGACGACGACGACGACAACGATGATGATGATGATGATGATGATGATGATGATGATGATGTTAATGATGATGTTGTTGATGATGATGATGATGATGCTGGTGGTGGTGGTGGTGGTCAAGGTCAAGGTGCTGGCGAAGGTGAAGGTGAAGGTGAAGGTGATGGTGATGTTGTTGATGCTCACATTGATGCTGATGATAATGGGGAGGAGGGGATAGGAGGAGTACTATTGATTTGATATGTTTGCATGGTGCATTGTTATGCAGCATAGTTTGTGATCAGAGTTCCTACCTAACTCCCTTCCTACAGGACCAGTAGTTTGTGGCAACATCCCCTGTACATGGCTACCAGTCCTTTGATGTAGACGGTAGGATACGGTAGGCAAAGCAATCAACATGGCAATGACCCAAACGAATGAACCAGAAAACTGTGGATGGTTCTATCATGCGCTTGGGAAACTCTATTCATCGCTCCAACTGGCCCCCCATTCTTACTGGTGCTTAGCCATCAATGAATGAGGGTCAACTGGATATTATCATTTGCATGTTTAATCAGTTCAACCTATATACTGTATGTATATATATATATGGGATTGTATGGGTGTTACCTAAAAATGGTGTGTCCACATCAGGTTTATCATTGTAATTCCCACAAACATGAATTTCGGGGTGTATGCAGGTTTGCCACATTTTCATAGAACCCCATACTTTTGTTGGTTGCATCTTGAATTTCCATCTATCAATATCCCTCACTGGGTGAGGTTACATGTCCATCCTGGCTCGTTGTTTCTTGCTATTCAATCCCCACTGTTTGCGGATTCCGTCCTACTCCCCCCAGAAAACCATTGTAAACCATGCTGGTTTTAAGGGGTGATTTCATCACACGTTTTCCTGGGAGTGATGGAGCCGGAGAATTTCAAACAGGACTCCCGCCTTTGAAGCAGAGTCGCCAACCTTTGGGCGAGTGAAAGCTGTGTGAACCGAACGAATTACTGGGAAAAATATGGCTGTACCGAACCGTTCTGGAAGTTGTAAGCTACAGCCATGGATATGTGTCAAAATTAGATACTATACTCTAAGATTGGATGGTTTAACTATGTTTAACTCCTAAAAATTGAGCATCTCCGGTTTCCTGGACCCGAAGTTTTGACGCCAAATGATCGCCAAACTTTGTTGGCAAGTATGGAAAGTTATGCACTTATTTTATTCATCATGGCTGCAAGACTTGGTGTTGTGTTATTCCAAGGTCAAAATGGATAGAAGTGGAGGCAACGAACCAATCTTGGGACTGTAATACAACAATCTAATGGAGATCGTTGTTTTACGAACTACCCTCTGGTAAGCTAACATAACTATGGAAAATCACAATTTTTAATCAACTATAAATGGCCATTTTCAATAGCTATGTTAAATTACCAGAGGGTATTCTTCCTCAGCTGTTGGAATAAGAAAAGGATTTTCAGTTGCCGCGTTTGATGACACCAAAGAGTATATCCATGAATATCCCATTAGTCATCCCAAAATTACCCCATCACTAAGCCTATTAAACCATATAAAACCATGTAAAACCGTATGTTATGTTGATATCCTACAGTAGGGTTTTTCATAGGGTTTGACGCTTTAAGCATATGGAGGTTTGCTAAAATCGGGGTACTCCAAATCATCGATAGAGGATTTTCCATGAAATAAACCATCCAGCTATTGGGGTACCCCCATTTTAGGCAAACCCTCATATAAAACATAAAAAGCAACCAAACAACAATTATATAAAACATAAAATAAACATTATGAACAATTATAAAACATGTCTGGTTGGTGGTATACCTACCCCTCTGAAAAATATGACTTCGTCAGTTGGGATGATTATTCCATTCCCAATATGATGGGAAAGTCATAGTCCAGTCATGTTCCAGTCACCACCAACCAGATATATTATTGGTGACATCCCTATGATATAGCATCATTAACCATCATTAAACATCATTAAGCATCATTAACAATCATTAACCATATATTATAAACCAGTTAAGATTATAAAACCACATTAAACCAGTCTCCGCCAATCCCTCGGGACCCCAGCTGACGAAGATATCGCCGTCGAAGCTGCGATCAACAAAACAAAGGGTAGCGGGCGTTTGGGGATTTTTTGGGGGTCAGGGGCAGGCCAGCAGTAACCAATGGCCCTCAACAGTGATAAGTGATATGTACATATATATATATATTATCATATATATAGTATATTATATATATATATATATTCTTATCATATTACATATAACTGCTATATATATATAGCTGTTACGGATAACTACAAGTGGCTAACTTACCAAATTCTCACCGTCTCGAGTTGGCGATGCCGGCATAGCCGGCACCGGGAAAACGCACCGTGCTTTGTCTTTTCATAGATCCCATTATAGGGATCACCATAAAACTATAGGAAAACCATAGGAAAACCATAGGAAAATGGTGATTTAATGGTGATTAATCCATGATTAATGGTGATTTATGGTGATTTAACCACTATAAATGGTGATTTATGGGGATTTATACGGGATATTTCATGGGATTTACCCTCTGGTTATGACTAACAGTTTGCCATGGTATAGATGGCCCATAGAAATAGATGGTTTACCTGGGTTTACCGTTCTTAATAGCATGGTGATTTTCTAGTTAGCTATGTTAAATAACCGGATGGTAAATATGTCTACACTAAAATAGGTGGTAAATAATATACATGGTAAATGTGCAAATAATAAATATGGCAAATGTGTAAACAATTCTGTAAATGGTAAATAATATACATGGTAAATGGTAAACATACAAAAAGCTATTGAAAATGGCCCAGTCGAAATAGTTGATGACTACCCATTTACCCAATAAAAATGGTGATTTTCCAGTTCGCAAACTGTGAAAGTTTACCAGAGGGTATATCACTAAATTTCACTACATCCCATTAAACCCCATTAAACCCCATTAAACCCCATTAAACCCCAGGGTTTAAGTTTACCAGGCCGGGTATTTCCATATGTCAGAACACCTCTCTGGAGAAAACACTGACCGAAATCGCTGGGAACATGAACAAAAATGATGCGAAGCAAACGAGCAATAAACGTACTGCGTGGGATAGCCAGCACTGGGATAAACAAATACATTGGCAATTTAAAAATCCACTGGGATTATCATTGGCAATATTAGGATAACACTGGGATAATCCACTGGGATTAGCACTTTATTTAAAAATCATAACACTGACACTGGGATTAGGGATTGTCATTGTTTAAATGGGAGTGTCACGATCATATTGCTAGTATACTGGTATCATTTATCATGACCTACCTGGTGTAGTAACGACATTTATTGACACCAATGGTACTGAAGTACCCATGCAACCGGATGACAGAGAAGTTCACAAGAGAGAAAGCTGGTATGTTTTTCAGATTGCACATCCATTTATGGGGTTGGTTAAGCCCCAAGTAGAGAACTGCTCCCATGGTACAGTACAAAAAACTTCCCGTGAATCTTTTTTGGTTGACTTCCCGAAAAACACGAGGCCAACACGAGTCCCACGAGATACCCGGCCTGGCAAACAAACAAAAAGCTATTGAAAATGGCCCAGTCGAAATAGTGGATTTACCCATGAAAATAGCATTAGGTGATTGATCAAATCTTTTTTGTATGTTTCCCAGAGGGTACATCCAGTTATCTACCCATCATGGTTGGTCGGTTGGTCAAACTCCCATCATGGAAACGTATGGGAACCCCAGTTCTATCTCATGACATATCCCTTCTCAGAAGTCAAAAGCTCGTAAAAATAATCTGCGAAAAACACTTGAAAAAGAGAACACGTAGTTTTTTTCAGATCTTCAAAAACATAGTAATTAATTAACTAATTAATTAATTGATTAATCATATATATATATATGTATATATAATATATATTATATATTTATATTGCTATTATAAACTATACATTTATTATTATCACATATATATATATATATACTATATATATTTATTAGGTGTTCACTGTTCACTGGTTTTCACGTACGTTCCCATCCCCGGAGTCCGGTCCGCGGCCTGTCCCTTCATGCTACCTGCGCTGATCCAACGATCCAATGATCTCAAGATCTCCCAAGACAAAGACTAGGTAAATGGATGGTAAATAGATGGTAAATGGATGGTAAATGGATGGTAAATGGTTGAATTTGCCACTCTTGAAAGATATATCTTTCAGTAAGATTATACTAACTCCCTTTTTTGGGGGGATTTCTAATATAGTAAATTAGCACTCCTGAAATTCCCATGCTCAAATCTCCACCAGTCAACCTCGTTACGTGCTGACAGATTCGCAGCATGATTCGCTGGCCAGATTTTGCGACAAGAAATGGACAAAGAACTTGGATTCTTTTGAGCTGAACATCATCGTCCAACATCGTCCAAGTCCAATCATTCTTCATAAGTGAAGCTGTCTGTCCAAGGGATCATATCGGATCATATCGGATCATCTAACCCTTGGCTTTTCGTATGGTCCTTCGATGAGGCCCAGGATGGCCCCGGTGATAGCTCGAGCTCGACAAGTTTTTACGCACAGTTGGACAAACCAACGGGGACCATGGTTGAGCTTATGGAGAATCAAACTATCGTACCTTATAGTTATAGTGGATTTATATATATATAATATATATATACCAACTTCTAACTTGGGGGCGTCATGTTGTATGGTATCTTCCCTATTTTTTCCTCCCACTTCCCGATTGTCGCAAACCTACTTCCGTCCGGGGGTCTCCTGGGAGCTCCGCATCAATTGGAGACGTAGACACCTACTGATCCCTTCTTCAGGTAGTTGTACCATGTTGTACAAGGTGGTGCCCCCGTTCGATAGCGTTCAGTTGGTGAACATAACTCCAATGTCACTATGGTTTATATATAGGTGATATATCTACAGGTTTTTGTTGGTGATATATATATATATCTACAGTTAATGGGATTATCAACCAACAAACATAACCCCGCACCACCTTGTACCAACGTGTGCCAAACCATCTCAAGTGGTATCTCCGCGCAGTGTCCCCTGAAATGTGTCCAGTTGAGCCATTCAAAATGACCCCAAAACCTGACAAAAATCATAGTAGTTGTTTATTTTGCCCCAACATTGGGTCATAGTAACCCCGGATTCCCCAATCAGCCAAGTTTTTTTGTTACTCCCTACAGTTAGTGGTCCCCCGCAAGTGATGTTTGTTGGTTTATAATCCCAGGTTTTTTGTAGATATGGGGATGGGTCAAAACCCTGGTACCTAGTGAACCCCAAAATAGCTGGTAAATGGATGTTCATCCCACTAAAAATGTATCTATAGGTATTGACCCATACCCATATATCACCAACAAAAACCATAGTGACATTGGAGTTATGTGAACCCCAACTGAACGCTATCACCCCATAGAATCCATAGCAAAACTCACCCGTTTATGTCACCCGAATAAGACGTATCTCATTATATTCACTAAGTAAGTACTACTATATATATAACTAAATATATATATATATATAATTATGACTATATTAATACACCAATACTAGTGAATATAACTATTTTTTCTCATAGAATTAGTTATATGTATATTAATTATACCATGAAATAGCTACTATACATTACTAAAAGACAGAAAGCACTGGCCCCAGAAACTCTCAGAAACTCGGCCAGGCCGCTTGGCCTTTCGGAATTCTTCTGACTTCTTAAGCTCGCCGCACCCGCCGCTCGTCTCGTCGCCGGTGTCGGTCTCGGCGGGAACTCTGTTTTCTGAAGGTTTTAAGTGGGTGATTTATAGGTGACTTATAGGGGATTTATAGGAAATTATAGGTGATTTATAGGAAATTATAGGCTAACTATATCTTAACAATGGGAAAACATGGAAAGAATTTAAGGATTTCATGCGGTTTAACCAACTATCATGGGATTTTTCAGGGATATCATGGATGAATATAAGTTGATGAAGAGCGATACTGGGATTTATAAATATAACTTTACTGTCAAAGGGGTTTAACATGGTCTAACCAACCATCATGGGAAAGGTGGAGAAATATGTCCCTACACATGTCCGACTTACAAGCACACATGCATCACTGACACAATATAAAAAAATATATTAACCTTGTTTTCTTTATTTTTTATATTATTTTAACTGTTTCGTTCACCAAGTTGTTGCAGTAATTTCACAGTGATGATTACCCAGTTGCTAACGTTTGGATTGGATCTTTGGTGTAACAGAACATCTGCCAGCCCCAGCGCCCCAGTCTTAGCAATTCCTATTGTCATGAATTCCAGTCGGACTTTGAGAATCATCCCACCTAGTAGTTAGTAGCCCTGGTTAGCAAGCCTCATAAGTGGGTTATAGCCATGGTTACGTTCACCAGTTACGAGGACCGCGGTATGATCCTCCAGGTATGACTCCAGAGTGACATATGCATTGGGATTCTCTATGGCAAACAGTTAAAACAAATTCTTTGAGGTTTAAGTCCCACTTGAGCAGTGTTCAAAAGCCCTCATTCCATTTAATCCTGGTTCAGAACGGGATTCCCCGTTCTTGGAATATTATAATCCCAATTTTTTGGGGGTATAATCCCCGAACTAGTCATCAACCAACGAGGGTTTAGCAGCCATTGCTCACTTGTTCTTGCTAAAACATGATGAAAACCCAACTCTTGGCGCTAGAAAACCAACCAAAAAACATATAAGATAAGGTCCAACGAACCACCGAACCAAAGATCCATTTTAGAAACAAAAAAACACAAACATCAACAACAAATCCTCCGATATTTCCAAAAAAAACAACAATAATCAACAAAAAAACTATCCGAACTCTCCGAAGTCCCAACGTTTTCGACTCGATGCTGACCTCGTCGGGTGATGCGCAGTGGTTGGGTGAAGCTGGCCATGACGAAGTTCAGCAATGATGAAGCGCTGATCACCTGGAAGTCTATGGATTTCGGAACGGAGCCATAGTTTGTTGATAGAAAAACATGGTTGTTTTGCGCCTAAAATGATACATATAATATGTACATATATATATATATCATAATATGTATATACATATATATATATAATCATAATAATATATATATATATATCATAATAATATATATATATATACATATACATATATATATATATCATAATAATATATATATATATATATCATAATAATATATATATATATCATAATAATATATATATATCATA
>Ga0126342_10014703_pt1 | contig 13793 bp, 12 predicted proteins | sample Cyp1metagenome_FD_92528 | JGI IMG/M metagenome (GOLD analysis project Ga0126342, IMG submission 92528) | Coral microbial communities from Lord Howe Island, Old Settlement Bay, Australia - Cyphastrea 1 metagenome | ecosystem: Host-associated > Invertebrates > Cnidaria > Coral ...
TGAGATGTCAAAAAAGTGCACGCCGTTGTGGCGCGAAGCACATTTCGAAGTCAAAATGTACAAAACACACCAGCTTTGGACCACTTTTGGAAGTTGAGATGTCGAAAAAGTGCACGCCGTTGTTGCGCGAAGCACATTTCCAAGTCAAAATGTACAAAACACCACATGTTCGCGCCACTTTTTGAAGTTCCGATGTGGAAAAAGCGCACGCCGTTGTGGCGCGAAGCACATGTCGAAGTGAACATGTACAAAGCACCACATGTTCGCGGCACTTTTGGAGGTTCAGATATCGTTTCGCGTGGCAGGCGCAAGGGATTGTGCACTTTGTCAAGAATAAGCAAAACGCGAGGGTTAGAGAGAGAGAGGGAGGGAGAGAGAGAGAGAGAGATGGATAGATGGATGGATAGATGGATGGATAGATAGATAGTTAGATAGATAGATAGGTAGATAGAGAGGTAGATACATAGATAGATAGATAGATAGATGGATCGACAGATAGATAGATCGATAGATGGATAGAGAGATACATGGATAAGATATGGTAAGATAAGATAAGATAAGATAGATAGATAGATAGATAATGATAGATAGATAAATATATATATATAGATAGATAGATAGACAGACAGATAGATAGACAGACAGGTAGATAGATAGATAGATAGAAAGATAGATAGACAGATAGATCAATAGGAAGGTAGGTAGATAATCAGAGAAAGATAGAGACAAGGAGAGAAAAAGAGAGAAAGAGAGAGAGAAAGAGAGAGAGAGAGAGATCAAGCACCTTCGGTCCATCAGTGGCTTCGCTCTGCCATCCCTGATTCACAACAACCAAGCTCTCCTATAGGTTTCCTATTTTTGAAACTTCCACCACCGCCTTGTGCGGTACTACTGGTCATTTACCAGAGGGTAATAGATAATGATACATAGAAACTGGTGATAACAAGCTGTTTTGTTTGATGCATATAGAAACTCCTCATGAAATTGGTTGGGATGGGATACACAATCAAAAATCTTGGGAGAAATTCTCCTGGAGGGGAAAACCACCCATCAAAAAATGGTGGTTTAACCTGCAGCTGTCGAAGGAGTTGATCCCCCCCGGAGCCCATCCTCCTGACGTCTTGGGCATGATGCCTCCTGGCTTAAAGCCAGAGAAGGCACACCTCTACAAGACTCCCAGCGGCAGGAGAGAGTACCTGGCTGAGGGATTGTGGGTAACGCGGAAAAACCTGTCAACCCTGCCTACAATTCCTAGTTTTTGGTGCCAGGCATTGTTACAAACCATGTCATTTTTGTTTTATCGGTTCCCAAAGTTGCCAATACAGAAATGAGAGGGAATATCTCCATATTTAGTTTTGAGACTTACGCGCATTTCCGAGTGCACATTTTCGGGTTTGGGTGTGGACTTCAGTGACCACTATTGCCCCCCCTCGGCGTGTGAAACTCCGGCTGGGCATCCACCATAGCCCACCAATGTTTCAAAAGACCGTCCAGCATTTTTGTCAGGGTTGGGACCCGGAGCCAAGGACTTCATTTTGCAAAAGATGGGAGCAGGGGAATTGCAACTTTGGCTCCGCCTGTCACTTTGCGCACGGTGAACGGGAACTTCGTGGCCGCGCCCCTGTGGTGGCAGCCAGCGTGCTGAGCCCTGGTGGCGGAGCCAATGTGGCAGTCAACGTACCCACACCGCCACCGGCAGTACCACCACAAGCAGTACCACCACAAGCACAGGGCTACGGCTACTCCGACAACTCTGGAAGCGACTGGGGCTGTGAAGGCTGTGGCGGTTGTGGTTGTGGAGGATACGGCTGCGGAGGTTGTGGAACTTGCAGTGGTTGCGCAGGAGGCTGCCCAGCAGGCTGTTGTGGGTCTGGGTACAGCAAGGGTTGCAACTCATGCGGCTGTGGCAAAGGTGCTGGTTGCGGTCCATGTGGGTCTTGCGGTGGCGCGGGCTGCGGGCCTTGCAATGGCGCAGGCTGTGGACCTTGTGGGCCCTGTGGCTGCGGCAAGGGTGGGCCTTGTGGTTGTGGCCACAGTGCTTGTGGTTCCAGCTGTGCCCCTCATAGTGGTCCCTGTCACGCTGGCCCGTGCGGCCCTTGTGGCCCTGGCGGTCCTCATGGCTCCTGTTCTGGGGCCGGAGCTTGTGGCTGTGGTGGCTGTGGTCCTAGCTGCGGTCCTGGCTGTGGTCCTGGCTGTGGTTTTGGCTGCGGTGCTTGCGGCTTTCAGGGTGAGCACATGGAAGCTGCAGGTTACTTACTTTCTTGCAGAGTGCAAAGCTTTGGGCCATTTTTGCGCCCAAGAAAATTGAATTTATGGTGGGATATGGTACCTTGTAGGCATGGTCGGGCTGTACGAGTATTTCTGATCATGATGAAGCGCAGCCAGTCAGGCAACTTTTTTTTCCCCAAAGAAAAGGTTCCTGTCATGTTCGATGATGTTCGCCCAAGCCCAACTGATCCGCTGCAGGTGATGAAGATTGGGACTGGGGCGGATTTCAGGGCCAGTGGGGCGATGATTGGAACGGCTCCTGGGGTTAGCTTTTGCCGCAGTTGCGATGTGCTCCTGCCTAGCCATGCTGAGCTGCTGCAACATCCATCGCATTACTCGACCAAAATCACCAGCGCTTCAACTGCTTCGGGGATGAGAGGGTGCCAAATTCTGCCAAAGGTATAGGCTCAAAGGAAGTTTATAGTTCATTACAATCAAAGATAGGTCCCGGGGAGAGAGAATTCAAATTTCACAGCGGATTTGGCAGATCAGTGGGTTTGAGATTTTCCATTTGGCATTGAATTGGGGATGTGGCCATTTGAGATTCTTGGCTTACTTTCGGAGCCTGCCTCGGCAGGTTCGAATGAACAACTCCTCTCCTTGGACTATGCCTTGCACCCAGCTGATTCTCATGTTCTGCGTGGACTGGTATGCTTTGGGTGGACACTTTCATGGCCCTTTTCAAGATTGTTCAATGTTGAGTTTGCAGATGTGCTAGTTGTTTCGTCATAAACAGGTATGGGACTTCCATTGCCCTTGACAATTGCAAGACATGTTGGTGCGGTTGCTCTCTCCCGTATTATCATATTATACATATAGTATATGTTCATGTCCGCAATATTTTTCCCCAAGAGCTAGCTGGTCGTTTCAAAGAATTTAACTTTCCATCTAAACAGATCAAAAGAAAAAACTGTCAATGTTCGCCAGCGATCTCCCAATTTTCATATTGACATGAGTGGCTGAAGCATCAGCTTTTGCGAGTGAATCCCTTTCTCGGTCAGTCATGATATCCTCCGGTGGCGGAAAGTGCGCTCTGGATTCCTGACATTGTCAGACATTTGCGGGTTTGTCTGAAAATAGGAAACCCCTAAATCCATTATGATCCATTATGCCATTGGTTAATCATCATTATCCCTATTAGAATGGCCAGCGCTGGGGGTGTATACCACATTTTCAGATATACCCAGATATATCCAGATATCATATCATGTTGGCTATGTAGAGCATAGTATCTCAGTATATCCCAGTTGTATATCCACATTATGTATCCCATTATTTTTGGTTAATTAGCAGTATCATTCATGATCCCTTTTTAAGAAACATATTTTAGTTAATCATCATTAGCCCCCCCAAAAAACCTATAAACATCCATCAGTTAAACCTATAAACATCCATCAGTTAAACATCACCATCCCATGTTTTCATATATTTTCCCATGTTTTCATACGCCATGGCGCCATGCTACTCCGAGGCGTCGGCGATTTCAGCAGATCTCTTTGATGCACGAGAGTCTTAAGAGGCCACATGGTGGGCGAAAAAAATGGGGGATTCCTTAAGTCATGGTATCCCAAAATGGATGGTTTAAGTGTGTATAATTGTGTATATCTAAAAAGTATATTTTGAAGTCCCATTCCGAGTGTCGAACATCATGAAATCTTGTATCAGGGTCGTGACAAACAAAAAATATATCATGTGAAGCTACTGGACTTACGTGGATGTATGGTATATGAGTATAAAACCTGGTGACATGATTTGATAATTTGGGGATCTTTTGGGGTACCTTCATTACTTTGGAAACTTCTAAAGTTGGCGATATATGGCAGGTAAATGGATGATTAGGCTACCTAGATGTAGTATGATATCCATCTCAATGTCAGAAATCGATGCTTGGTCATGGGGGATCCCCAAGTCACCATGGTGGTTTCAATACTGCTTGGTCATCCATGACGATTGGATGCTTTGGGGTCACCCCACAGGCAAACCGACCATATCAACCGCATAGCCTACTCATGACATAACGCCAATCATGTTCTGGGGATTTCTATGGTATGCCTCAGAAGTATGTAATATATATATATAATATATTTGATATATATATATATATATAATATTTGATATATATATATAGATAGATAGATGGATAGATAGATAGATAGATAGATAATATGTGCGAAACAGATTACTTAATTTGGTATTTCTATGGTGGCCCTTTGGGCATCAAAGGGGCTTCACCCCCAAACGCCATGTCGGTAAGCTCCCAGGCGTTTGCCCTGCTTACCAGAGCTGCCGGCCAAGTCGGTGCCATGACATCAGGGAACCCGATAGTAACAGGGATCTAGCCATGACTAAACCCGCGGAACTGGGAGAATCTTAGACATCTTTGGGAATGTTAGGAATTTGAATAGTGACTTAAGAGGTTACCTTCTGGCAAACTAACAGTTTGCCATGAAAAATCATCATCTTGAATAGGTCAATCAACTATAAACGGGCCATTTTCAATAGCTATGTGAATTTACCAGAGGGTACCATAGGGCTTATTCATGGATGAAGGACCTATGAGAATGGCGATTTTTTTTCCAATATCTATGTTAATTTGCCCCGGGGTGAACCCCCCAAGGAGTTGGGATACTTGCGGGATTTTAGACAGAAAATATGGGCATCATGGATGGTTTATGGCATGAGGAAAGCCACCCATATTGGGCATGGTTTATGGATGTTTATGGCATGAGGTCTACAAACTAGAAATATTGTGGATCAATGGGCTAAGACCACGCACGGTTTTTGGGCCGGAACCGATTTATTGGAGGTACCTACCAAATTAATCCAAATTATAAGTCTATGATTCAGGGTGTTTAAGTGGATATACCCCCAAGTTCTATGGCTTTATATGCCATTGCTCCAGTTTAGATACCTGAAACGGCCATTGAAAGGGGTAGAATAGACTGTCGCAGTCCACTTGGAAGTGGCATGGCCCAGTCTGGGGACTTACTAAGCATTCTCAGCTGGGTCACTGGGATGATCGTCCAACCAAACCATCGCTTTCATGTAAGACCTCCGAGGCAAGATTGTAGGCAGCATCCTAAATGTTGCCATGTAATCACAGCATGAGGTATTTGTGGATCTTCCATGCTTAACAAGACAGCACTTATGACTGAAAATTCATGACTGGAAGCCACGGAAAAATGGGGCCCCGCTGGGTTAGGCCCACATGACTGGCACATTTGCGAAACTCAGGTGGTGCGGCAATTTAGCCACAGCCTTGATTTGGGATGGGCTTTGGTATTTCCCAAAAATTGGGTATTCCCCCCCATTTCACCGAAAGTTTACCATCATATTCCGTGTCAAATTCTCTACAATATTAGGGGGGTATGATAAAACCCAAAAACACCAGAAGTCTCGTTTGCACCATTTTTTGTGGCCAACATGTGGATACACTTGAGCTTGATCGGCCATACGAAGATGTGCATAGATGCATTTGGCATAGAATGTAGCCTGGGCAAGGCCCAAGTCTTGGTCATGTTGCCCATGAGGATTTCTGGATGCCGTTTGTTTGTTTACTGGAGGGTGTCTGTGGGCATCAACGGAACTGGCATGCGGCTGTAGCCTTCTTGGGATCAGGCTTGATCTACGGGGCTTACCCCAGACCTCGCACTCTTTGTTCAGTTGCCATGGCGTTTCGCCTCACCTACCGCAGACAATGCCGTCACCTTCCCAGAGTTGGATGATGTCAAATGATGTTAGATGATGTTAGATGACTCGATGCAAGCCATGTTGGTGGAAAGCATGGCCGGTCTGGATCAAGTGCACGAGAATTGGGTTTGGGGGCTGGAAGGCATGTCCGTCATGTCTCCATCATGAAACACGCCTTCAAATGATTTTCCGCAAATGGAATTGGACAAAATCCATTCAATCAAGTAATCAACTCCGAATGTTGGGTTTCCAGCCGCCAAGATCGGAAGCACTGTGTCAGCTCCAGCTGAATCCGCTTCGACGAAGCCCAAAAGGACATTACTTCCCGGTGCTCCAATTTCCCCCATTTTTTTATTCACCCAGAAAGTGATGTGTATGGAAGACATGTATATATAACAATAATATACAATAATCAATATATATATATGATATAGTTATATGGAAATATCAGGAATCCACATCATCTTTAATCTTTGGTGCTGGAGCTTGTCGCAGTCAGCCTTTGTTGCCACCCAGGCTACAACACCAAGTCCAACAAGCAGCGCGTGGTGAAAACGCCGGGCGGCCGGGCCGTGTTTCAGACGTTGACCAAGAAGGCCAAGGGCCCTCACTGCCACTCAGCTGATCTCAGACGCCGGGATGAAGCAGTCATATGGCTGACAACCAAAGAAAAGCAGACATGTAAAGTATGTAATGATTTGAAAGGGATGATATTCCCGTGATCTCTTTATTTTTGCCCCCATTTGGAGGGTAGAAACCGCCCTCCCAACTAGCCAAGGTGGTGATTGCAAAAAGGCTTTGATTGGGCTTCCTCGCTTGCGGCCTGTGGAGTACGCACGACTGAAGAATCGCGAGAAGCGCGTCAACCGCGCCTATGGCGGCTCTCGCTGCGCCAGCTGCGTACGTCAGCGCCAGCTGGCAGTGTTGAGTACATTTAGGTGGAGGTGAAACGGTGATTCTTCAGGTGGAATCCACAAGAAGACTTCACTATCCCCAAGTAGAAAACCTTCTGGGGGCGTAGGGTCTTGAAAATACGGGGGGCAGATCGGAAACGGTGGTATGGCAACCAGTGTTGCATTTGAGACCGGCATTTCTTGACGTTCCCCTGTCACACTGCACTGGGTTGCAGGGCAGTGTCATCAACATTTACAGCTACCCGTAATCAAACATGGCCAACCGGGAAATACCTTGCAAATTGTCATTCCAACGGAACAATCATCTATACATGGGTTATTCTCCAGCACTTTCCATGTTTGAAGACAGAGGGTACCTTCCGCAGTGAGGTATTGTGCGAGCATTCTTGATCGAGGAGCAGAAGTGCGTCAAGCAGGTTCTTGCTGAGAAGCTATCCCAGGCGAAGGAGAAGGAAGGTGGCAAGAAGCCGAATCTCAGCAGGGACAAATGGCATATTACTACAATCTAATGATATCTAATGCATGTCCACCGATAATATGGCTTTTGCCGAAAGGTTATTATGATTATATGAATTATGATTGACCAGCAACCTTTAAGTTGTTTCCGTGTGTTACTAGCTTATCTAACTATGGAGTGTGTGGGTCTATATATCGATTCCACTTGAAAAATGTCGTCCAAGTTCAATATCTTTTGGGTCATTGAGTCGAACAAGTGGTTTGGACTGGGGGTGGGCTCCTCTCGCAAAAAAGTGAAACGGCAAGCAAGTGGTTTCAAGTGATTATTTTATGTTTTACTTTCCACCGATCTCTATCCACTTCAGAATGACAGATGATCACAGTTTGCATTGGTTCGGGATGTGTGACTCACCACATCAACCACCATGGAATGTTCCACCTGTGTTCGATCCCAGGAAGAAGAAGTGAGGTGGCAACGAATGGCTGCGTAGCACCTGCTGCAGTCTGCGAGATGGGGAAAGGGAGCGAAGCTGCACAGCGGAGCGATCCCACTGGTAGGGAAATTTGCAGATGGCATAAAGATATAGGGATACCCAAAATTGCCTAAAACTGCCATTGCCTCATTGCATAGCGGGAAAATGATGGTCAACCATCAAATTCAGATTTATTCTACTAGAGCACTGCTGACAGGGGCCTCTCAACCACCCAGAGAACTCATCAGTGGAAGCCTCTGGGATTTCTCAGTCCACTGAGGTCCAGAGTACCTGGAGTCGCGAAAAAGTGCACTGGCTGCGTACTTGAAGCTTGATGGCATTCTGAGGTACATCGTGAACAACTGATGTGGTGGTTACCTGGTGGTGCCTTTCTTTGTTGTGAGTTGGGTGTAGGATTTTTCAACGATTTGCCCCCTGTTCTCAGCTTCCACTTGCCCTTCTGCACCCTTTGCCAAGGGAATTGGTTGCTATCATGATGCGGATAAGGATGGATAAGGCCACAAAATCACAACAAATCGTGCACCCAGAGATAACAGCAGCGAGTGTCAGCTCCCTTGCCCGGAAAAACATGAACAAAGGTAGACTGATTTCCTCCGAATCGTCTTGGTTCACTCTGATATATGAATTGCATATACCGCAGAATTTCTCACAAAGATCCGCTAAATATCATCAGGGGATTAATGTTTTTTTTTTTTTTTGCGGGGGGTGTAGCACAGCATACCTTCCTGCCATTTCATGCCACAGCTGCCAAGGACAGCGTCTGGTCCCAAGCACCTGGCAGGTGTCAGATCACCTGGTGATAAGTTTTTGTTGTCAATTCTGAGATTCTTGGGGGGTTCCCCTACATAGTTCTGGACATGACCATGTTGCAAGCACTCATAGATTTACAGTAAAATAGACGCGGTGTAATAAAAGGGTGGGATGCTCGTTTAAAGTTTAGATATGTAGATTGTGTGCAGCATCCTCTAACCATTCGAACCTTTATTTGGGCTGAGTTGAGGCACTGTGACATCGGCCCAAAACAGAGATCCTGTGGGTTGTCTAGCACATGATATGGGGCAAGGTTGGGTTTCTAGACTTCACTTTGTTTTGTGGTACTGTAAATAGGGGGCAGGATTGCCATCATGGGCATGACTTGAAATTGGGTACTCAGGTGGGCAAAAGTCCCCAAGAGTTAAGGAGCTTTCTGCGAAAGCATCTTCGGTCAGTATGAAGTTCTGAGATCAATTTTTGAGGGTACCTAAACATCCTAGACCCTCCAAGTACTCATTGAAAATGGGAAAACATGTGAAAATACACATTTTATGAGGTAAAGTGCATTTTTTTTACGGATAGGTAGTGCCATCAGCATTTCTTTTGATTTGGGCTCCCTTTGGTCTGGCCCAGATTGTCTCAGCGGCGTGATGTGCTGAACACTGCTGAAGCGCAGGAATTCTTTGGGATGTGCCCCTGGCCTGTGGCACCTGTTGCAGCGTGATCAACATGGGTTTGTCTGAGCATTTTTGGGGTAGACTGGTAAACCTCGAATTGTCATCATCATCATCATCATCATCATCATCATCATTTTCCCTACCACACTAGGCACTCTGCCTGTGTCCATGAATCGACTCAAGTGCCAGGTCGGAACGAGATCCCAATCTTCGCATGTGGCTCGATTGCAATGAGCGCGGTAGATCGAGCATAAAGAGATTTAGATGGATAATATGGAGGTTTCAACTGGACAGTTATGGACAGTTGCATAAAAGTATACTCTATACATGGTGGGTTATCAGGTATTTGGTACAGATTAGTACAGATGTTAGTCATCTGTAAAATCTTCTACAAATGTTACCCTGGGTAGATGATTTGAATCTATTTTAATCATATGTAATCATATGTAATCGTTATAAATGGAGATTCACCACCATTAATGGATGTCTTATCTCGCCAGGGCAGGGGGCTAGAGATGAGCCACCTCCTAGGCGGAGCTGTCACGATGTGTTTCACGCTGCAGAGGCCGGGAATCCGTGTGGTCCATCCACCATGGGCCAATGGGATTTCAACATATTGAAAAACCCATCCCCCAAATGCCAGGTTTATTAGTGGATTTACATTTAAACATCCCATAGGATCCATGTATGGTATATATGCTAACATTGGGGGTATATTGATGGTAAATGTTGCCATATATACCATACATGGATCCTATGGGATATTACATAGATCATATTCGATGATCTTTTGGGATATTTGCTCGTTGATCTCCGTGTGTCTGCTGTCCAATTGCTTAGTCTAAGGGACCAGTTTGAAGTCGCAAAGACCGGGACCTGAGCTTGAAAATTCGCAACAAGTCAACAGCTTGCGCAGGGGTGAGAATATATCAAAATTAATTATAAGTAAATTCTAAATTTAAATAAGTTATTCGTACTTAATTACATTTAATTACGACTTCATTATATATCATAATATGATATGCACATATATACTATATATACGTATAGTAAATATTAGTTGCAGTGCTATTGACGATGCACATACATATTCAACATACATACATATGTAGCATATACGTGCATTCTTTGAGTGGCCTCCAATTGTCCACCAGGCTGTTTCCATGCATTTCCCTTGTCCCACTCATACAGCTTGAGATTTGGAGGCAGGCCATTCCCAGCTGGCTTTGGTGCCAGGTGCAGGAGTGCAATTTCGGTATCAACTGTTTCGATCTGCCGGCTCAGTTGTCCTATGCTGGAAGATCAAATCGTGGAAAACCGATGGAAAACTCATAGCAAGTGAGCCAGGTGTACGATGCAGCTCGAGGTGCGAAGCCCTGGCGGTACAGCTAGGTACCACTGGGTGTCACTCATGTCTCGAGGGGGCACAACACGTGGCTGTTTGACAGTTGTGCAGGTCGATCCCAACTGGCTAGTGGCTAGATTGACTTCACAATGTTGAAACCCGAGCAAAAAAGTATTCAACATTCCCAAGCCCCAGGATACCTAAGGGATCCTAAGGATGTCTTTCTTTTTCATTTGTTTCTCCAGGATCACGTTGAACCAGCCTCGCGGTTTCTTTTGAGTTTCTAATGGTTCCTGGGTGTAGACAAGGTGTAGACATGGAAGAGGTTGGAGTTGTTTGGGACTGAGGATTCTTGCTGCTTGGCGTTGGATGCCTCAGGATTGCCGCTTCGGTGGGGGCAGTTGCAGCACAGCAAATGGCTGGCGAATTCAACGCGACTTTGTTCATAAGGTAATCTGAATAAACATGAATAAACCATCCCCAATCATATCGTTTAATATCGTTCAGGATTTATACTTAGCCTATAGCCACTGCTGGTTTAGTACTAGTGCGGTCTGCCACTGACATTGCTATATTTTTCTTCGAATGTAGGATTGCTATCCGAACACCTGGTGCTTTTGTAGGCTCACGTTCCCTGCCATGTACAGCTTGCTCGGTGCCCACACTTGTTGGATGAGTGCAGACTTCAGTTTCCAAAGCAGCCCTTCTGGCAATTCCACTGCGAACTTGATAGACTCTGCTAGACCATTCGGTTAAAGATTTGTTTCTGAGAATGCCGTGAAAGTTGGCTCTTGCCACCTCATTAGTTTTTTTTTTTTTTTGCGTTGTTCCTATCTATTGTAGTATTGTTGGATCCTCGACGTGAGATATTGAAGGAATACGATCCTTGACAGTCAGACCTTCACACTTTCCGTTCGATCCCTTGAGGCTTCCGACTGCAATTGGGTCTCCAGGATTGATACCAAGCTACTTGGCACGGCCAAGCAGTTGCTGTTTGATCTTTTTGGGGTGCAATGTGCCACGTCAAGGTCTTGAGCTGTCAAAGTTTGTAAAATATATTATGCATATCACTAAATCTAGTGTGGGAATTTAGGTGTGTGTGCGCGCGACTTTCTCGACAGATGTATTTGCGAAAGGTCCGAAAAGACCTTTCAAAGGATCCAGCAGGGTTGCATTGGTACGGTCGGGATCAAACTGTGCATGTTGCCACCGACTTCATGAAATGCAGCACTGCACTCAGGATTACGAACATCAAACTCCCTTGGGAGCCTTCAGTTTGGTGGCTCAATCCAAGCCTTGCTCCTTGTGATTGGATCAGCGAGCACCTGAACTAAAAGAAATGAACTGTCTAGCATTGGAAATCGAAATTTTCCGGAGGTTTCTTGGGTTACAATTTGAGACTATGAAACTAACACTTTTTTCGAGGGATTTCCTGGGGAAATTTCCACAATCTTCCGCGCTGTTCCAAAAGGCTCCAAACTTGCCAACTTCTCAGATGACACTTTGGAAGGAGTCCATGCCTCAGACAAAGTGCATCAAGACTGCAAAAAAGCCTACATGAAGTCTGCATGTTTACCTTGCTGGCATGGAATTTGTTCGTGGTTCCTTAAATGGGTTTCTCTGAAAATAGTTCTTTCCATCCATTGTTTATCATCATTTTCCTACATTTTCCCATTAAAATAGCAATTTTAGGGTAGCCCCAGCATAAATTGACGCAGCCTGAGGTCTACACCAGGAAGCTTCCAACTCCAGCTGCTACGCCCAGCGCAGTTTTTGGGGGGGGCGAGCGGGATAGCAACCCCTAAGAACTAGGACCTGACAAATTATGGAGAAAATATCCGGAACTACCGTGCACTACCATCCTGGACATTTGCAGTGTTATCAAGAATATCTTCATTTTGGAAGGTCAAATGCCAAATTCCGGTCAACTTGGCAGCCGCTCTCGGCTCATGGTACAAGATACCACGTTTTTTATTTGTTTCCCCACTGTAAGAGCAACAATTTCGACTTGATGTTTGCTGCTACTTGGGAAGTGTGTTATATACACTAGTCACTAGCCAGGGCTAGGGCAAGTCTTAAAACCAGAGATATCATCTACTCAGTGCAAGTGGGATTGTTCCAAAAAAAAAACAAAATGTACTGTACCCTAAAATGCACTGATTACATAAGATATGATATGATATGATCGTTTCCTCACCCCATACAAATGGTAGTTTTGGGGTTTGCTGATCCGTAGTCCCTTGTAGGCCCCAGTGCTGTGCAGATCCATATCATATTGACGATAGTTTCCCAATAGATCCCCAATTCGGGTTAGGTTGGTTTTGAACTGGTATCATATTGACTCATATTCCCAATCATATTTTGGCCACGTTTTCCCGTATCATGTATTTATATACATACTCATATTCCCATATCATGTTGACATATATTGGATTATTTTTGGTATGATATTGGTATGCCATGTTTTGCTTGGGGTTTAAACACTGAGGTTTTGCTGTCGCTTCGGCCCTTCCATCTCCTCTGTGGTCGCCGTGACCCAGACGGGAAGCCTCGACTGAGGTCCAGTTGGTGGGGGTATTGTATAAGATAAGGGTATAATAGGGTATATATATACATATATGTAGGTATGCATATTTATTTGTATAATTATATGTTTTATATGTAGAGGTACCTTATCGGTAAATAGCTGAATAGATGCTAGCTTCTAGGCAGCAAGCAATAGTAAACTTTACACCATTCCTAATCTTACCCACAGGCCCCGTGTGTTGCCCAGACCCACAACTATGATGTTAGATGATGTTAGATGATGTTAGATGATGATGATGATGGTGATGATGATGATGATGATGAATGTTCGATGATCAACAATGGTATTATATAGGAATAAAAAACCCCACCCCCGTTAAACTTTACATTCAATTGGGAAGATCAACAAAGGTATTAGGGTATATTGCAGTCCCACCCCTGTTAAACTTCTACATTCATTGAAGATCTTCAATAAGGCTTTAATTCTCCCACCCCCGTTAAACTTCTACATTCATTGAAGCTCTTCAATGAGGGTTTAATTCTCCCACCCCTGTTAAACTTCTACATTCATTGAAGATCTTCAATAAGGGTTTAATTCTCCCACCCCCGTTAAATTTCTACATTCATTGAAGATCTTCAATAAGGGTTTAATTCTCCCACCCCCGTTGAA
>Ga0126342_10014704_pt1 | contig 13793 bp, 10 predicted proteins | sample Cyp1metagenome_FD_92528 | JGI IMG/M metagenome (GOLD analysis project Ga0126342, IMG submission 92528) | Coral microbial communities from Lord Howe Island, Old Settlement Bay, Australia - Cyphastrea 1 metagenome | ecosystem: Host-associated > Invertebrates > Cnidaria > Coral ...
ACTACAACTACAACTACAACTACAACTACAACTACAACTACAACTACACAACTACACTCCACTACACTCCACTACACTAAATTACACTACACTACACTACATTACACTACACTACATGACGCTCAATGACACTGCACCACAGATAGACAGGTAGACAGCTAGGCAGATGAAGGAGAGAGAGAGAGAGAGAGATAGATAGATAGATAGATAGATAGACAGATAGACAGGTAGACAGCTAGACAGACAGACAGATGAAAGGGAGAGATAGATAGGTAGGTAGATAGATAGATAGATAGATAGGTAATTAGATGAGAGAGAGAGAGGCCAGCTGGGTAGATGAGATAGATAGATAGATGGCTAGACAGATAGATAGATAGATCGATAGATAGATCGATAGATAGATAGATACATAGAGAGATAGGTAGATAGATAGATAGATAGGTAGATAGATAGGTAGATAGATAGGTAGATAGATAGATAGATGGATGAATAGAAAGATCGATAGATAGATAGATAGGTACCTAGACAGATAGATAGACAGATAGACAGATAGACAGATAGATGGAGAGACAGTTTTGAGCGATAGATAGATGGAGAGATAGAGAGATAGAAAGATAGATAGATAGATAGATCGATGGATAGATAGATAGATAGATAGATAGTCAGAAAAAGAGAGAGAAAGAGAGGAGACCTCAAGCACCTTTCGGTCCATCACTGGATTCGCTCTGCCATCCCGGATTCACAACAACCAAGCTCTCCTATAGGTTTTCTATTTTTGAAACTTCCGCCAGCGCCTTGTGCGGTACTACTGGTAATATATTGTATAGCTACAGGATTTATTGGCATAGCACATTGGCATAGATTGGCATACGGGCCAAAAAAAAGGCATTTCTCAACGCCTGGCCACCTTTGAGGCGATGAAGGCCATAGGAGCTACGGGAGCCGACAAAGAGGTGCTGAACCAGGTCTTCATCAAACATCTAACGAAGTTTATCGAAACTGAAGAGATGTGGCAAATCCTCCTGGACTGTGACAAAGGACAGGGACGGGACGGGGGGACTTTTGGGGGACTTTTGGGGGACTTTTGGGGGACAAGGTGATGAGTCATGGATTCAAAAAGGTTGGGGATGGCAACCATGGCCATGGCCGGCTTGTTGGTTCCATGGTATTCCATGATATCTCAAATGGGCACAGGTGATGTCCAACATGCAAAATGATCCCTGAAGGAAACTATCTTATGGCGTCTTCCGCTTCCACTTCCAAAATCGAACGGGTTTCTGGCATGGTCCATGGCCATGCCTACAGCGTCTTGCACGCAGTCGAGATTGAGGGTCTCAGGTTGGTTTGCTGCAGGAACCCGTGGGGGAATGAAATTGAATGGAATGGACCTTGGAGCGATCGCAGTCCTGAATGGAAGGCCAACCCAAGCATTGCAGAGGCATTGAACGTGGATTTCCAGACAGAAGGCTCCTTTTGGATGGATTTTGAGGATTGGCTCTATGTCATGGGACAGCTGAAGGTCATGAATTGTAAGATGCCATCCAGACGTGGTGACTTTCACAATCAGATCGTAGAAGAGGACGACGATAAGCAGGAGGATGTGCCGGAAGAAGATGCTGAAGATGAGGCGCCGGACGGCCCCGGCTGCAAGAGATTGTGAGGAATAGAATAGACATTGACCCCCAAAAAATCGAACAGTGATTTTTCCCGATTCACGATTCAGATACTGTAGATTTTGCTTTTTCCGTTTGGGATAAGCACGGGTAAGCGTCGATGTTTCTTGGTGGATCGTCTGGAGATCGCATGCCCTGAAGGACAGCGGGCCTGTGACGCAGTGTTCAGGTTTGTTTGTTGAGTGGCACTCTCCGCGAACCATGGAGGAGGGCATTCGCCTTTACCCAGATAAAGACTATACATTCCGGAATGTGCCTGCTGTCCTATTGGGTGGTACTTTCATTGGCAGCCATTGTTGGCCATCACCGGGAACCTGGACCATTGAGTACCAAGCTCCGGCCAAGCTGTATGTGTGGGCTGCTCAGGGACAGTTCAATGCCGGAGTCGATGATGCACTCAGTGCGGATGGTTGGACAGCAGAAGATGCTGCTAACTTTGGGGGTGGCGCGCTTTCTCTGAATTTGTGGAGCAGAGAGTTCCCAACTGGATCCTCTTACAGCTTTGAGGTTGCAGGGAATTCAGTGGTTGGCGGCGTGGTCGGTACGGCTCCGTGTGTGCAACTTTAAAGTTCTAACCTGGCCGTGTCGGTCGGCTCTGCTCCATTTGTGTTCAATCGCGGCGAGCGATGGCTCTTGTCTCACAACGTTTGAAGTTGCTGTTGCTAAAAGCAACGGCGTTGGCAACGCAGGACATGGATGAATTATATAGATACACTAGATCCGTATCTAGATAGATATATAAATAGATGGAGAGAACATCCTGCGTTTCGCTGACCATTTGCCGGATGCCAAAGTTGCTCAGTTAAGAAAACGGATTGGACGTGCGGGATTGGTTGGGTTGTTGCGCAGATGAAGTGGTGCAGCGAGAAAGACTGCAATCCATTGTTGCAGATTCCAGCTGTTGTTGTCGTGGTTTTTAAGTGGCGTCAGCAATTTTTCATTGAATCCTAACCAGCGTAAAGTCAAATAAGACCAGACGGATAGAGAGAATGAGGGGCTTCAACTGAAGGTGCGTACTGAGGGACAGTTCACAAGCTTGGATGAAAATGTCGCACGCCCCACACCTTTTTGATCAGAACTTTCGAGCCTTGAAAAGGGGGGCTCCACATGGAATTGCTGACAAACAAAGCTCTTCACCCAAATCAGTGCTGCCAATTTCTCCTTTGCAGACCAGCGACATGGACTTGAAGCCGAAAATGTTGTCCCGTGAAAAGTTTGCGTTCCCTAGTCCCCCAAAGGAAGAAATTCATCATGCAAGTTAACATACCTGAACACCAACCAAACGCTTCCGGCCTCCTTCAACAACCAGCTATTGACCACTTGGCCCTCATTCAGTGCAACGCCAAGAAAAACCGCAGAATAGCTGCAGCTTTCCGCTTGTTGCATGTGCCGAACAAAGCCTGTCAGCAAGGCCATGAATTACAGCAACTTGCAGAATGCATTGCGTAGCCGATTCAGCTCGATTTATTCATCTTCATTTCAATAAGAATAATATTGACAGCAGCATCATGGTAAAACCAACAGAATAGACTCGACCTGCAGTTGGGTTTAAAATGCTTGAATTTGGGCATTATTCATTACTGTTTGTTACCATTCTCAGTAGTAACCCATCAGAATAGACTCGACCCGCAGTTGGGTGTAGAAAATTTCAAAATGCTAGAATTGGGCATGATTCATCAATCAGTATCAATAGTTTCCATCCATCATCATTATCACAATTGCAATAACTGATTACTTCCTTCATCCTTGTTAAAATCACAATGATTGCCTTTAAGAAATCGTGACAGAAATCATCATACTGATATTATAGCCCCTCAAAAACAACTAATCATTAAATCATTGGATTGGTTTGACGGACAATGTGCAGGACCCCCTATATTTTCTGAATAAAAGCCATTGTTTTTGTGTGGATTTTCCGTTCAACTAATCCATTGAACTCATGAGCGGGTGATTCTTTGTTTGAATGAAAAATCATAAAAATCCCCCAGTGTCCATGGGTTTACCAATCTTTTACCATGGTTCACCTAGTCCCCTAAGTAGCCACTTAGTAACCACTTAGCAACCACTTAGTAACCACTTAGTATCCCTCAGAGTAGCCTCAGTCATGGTGACCAGGCACGCCGCCAAAGCCGCTGGCCGCGACCACAACGGCGTGGCCTAAGAGGCCGACCTACACAGGCCGTGCGCCGAGCACCAGCGTCCCGTTGGAGACTCAGAGGCCATGGGGCCATGAGACCCTGATGGAGCAACTTTCAAACACATCCATTTATCCATTCATCATGATTTCATCATTCATCCAACTTTTGGCTGATATTTGTTGAAATATTTTCCCCAACAGCGTAAGCTAGTGGGGTCTTCAGCCCAGAATAGCTCCGGTGTGCACTTGTGCAGGCGCCGGGTCAGGTTCAACGAGGTTCCGGAGAAGGTTCCGAAGGTTCCGGAGAAGGTCTGGGAGGCTTTGGCGCAGAGCGAGGTCAGGTTCAACAGGGTTCCGGAGAAGGTTCCGGAGAAGGTCTGGGAGGCTTTGGTGCAGAGCCAGGTCAGGTTCCGCAAGGTTCCGGAGAAGGTTCCGGAGAAGGTTCCAGGAAGCCTTGGCGCAAAGCCAAGTCAGGTTCAAAAGGGTTCCGGAGAAGGTTCCGGAGAAGGTTCCGAAGAGAGCCAGGTTAGTTCAACAGGGTTCCGGAGAAGGTTCTGGAGAAGGTCTGGGAAGCTTTGGTGCAGAGCCAGGTCAGGTTCAACAGGGTTCCGGAGAAGGTTCCGGAGAAGGTTCCGGGAGGCTTTGGTGCAGAGCCAGGTCAGGTTCAACAGGGTTCCGGAGAGAAGGTTCCGGGAGGCTTTGGTGCAGAGCCAGGTCAGGTTCAACAAGGTTCCGAAGAAGGTTCCGAGGAGAAGGTCTGGGAGGCTTTGGTGCGGAGCCAGGCCAGGTTCAACAGGGTTCCGGAGAAGGTTCCAGAGAAGGTTCTAGGAAGCCTTGGTGCAAAACCAAGTCAGGTTCAACGGGTTCGGAGAAGGCTCCGGAGAACAGGGTTCCGGAGAAGGTCCCAGAGAAGGTTCCAGAGAAGGTTCCAGGAAGCCTTGGTGCAAAGCCAAGTCAGGTTCAACAGGGTTCCGGAGAAGGTTCCGGAGAAGGCTTGGGAGGCTTTGGTGCAGAGCCAGGTCAAGTTCAACAGGGTTCCGAAGAAGGTTCTGGAGAAGGTCTGAGAGGCTTTGGCGCAGAGCCAGGTCATGTTCAACAGGGTTCCGGAGAAGATTCCGGAGAAGGTTCCAGGAAGCCTTGGTGCAAAGCCAAGTCAGGTTTAACGGCCCGGAGAAGGTTGCAGAAGCCAAACCAGGTCAGGTTCATTTAACTCACGGAAACCCAGCTGAGGTTTTTCCAGCGCTTGGCTTCGCAGCACGCTTCAAAAAGATTTGTAAAAATAAAACGTTGCGGCTGTTGATACCGCCGAAGCTTATTTCACTTTTTTGTAAATACACATTGTTTCAAGAAAGCTGGCAACATCTTTTTTTGAGGCTGGGAACAGAGGTGGATATGGGTCAAATTATGGATATTATTGGTCACATGACAACTAGATCGGGGAATGGATGGAACTTTGGTCACCCAATTCCTGGTCGCCAGGATAGCCCTGGTGACTTTCTTTTGCCATGGCTGATTGGAGAGAAAGATGGCACGAGGAGAGAACAAAGGAACCGATGGCTTCAATTCGAAGGCTCACCATCCAATACACTAATTGCAAACAATTACCCTCTGGTTATTTAACATAGCAATGGAAAATGGCCCATTTATAGATTATTCTCCCATTTAAGACCTCCACGGCTATGTTAAATAACCTAATGGTAGTCAAAAACAAGTTGGAGGACAGGTATGGCTTGACCCCCAACATTTTTCGATGCGCAGAGACTTATTTTTCCATGCCCAAATTTCGAACCAAGGATCCGCAGCCAGGGTGGCTGGGTGCTCAGCTGTTTGAGCGACTGATTGGTCATCAATTATAAACGATGGCTCATTAGTTATTAGTTGCAAATCATAGTGATTATCATTAGCAAAATCTTGCAAAATCTTACATCATTCTCATATAGCCGTTACAACATGTTACAACATATAACTGGTGTTGGGACATGCTTAGTCAGCTGATTTGAGGTGCAGCTCCAAAGGTAGTAGCAGTTGCCAGAGGGGTGGGGGACCTGAGGGGACTGATGGTTGAGACATTGACAAAGGCTTAGTTGGCTTAGTCATGTTGCCATTGGAATTGTGAAGCAGTCAAGAAACTTGATAACTTGAAAAGCGTAACTGGAAAAGTGCGCTGCTGACAGGCTGCTGGTGTCAACCTTCCCCATCAATCTGCCTCAAACTCAGAGTGTCACAACACTTTAATGAACTAAGTTACTGAAGTTCTGTTTGGAAAGCAGGTAAACCCATGTAAAGTTCATCCTGAGGCACCTTGCAAGGAGAGCCTACCAGGTTGCGGGCTTTGGGGAGCTGCCGCCAAGGAAGACATGTCGCTGAAAAATGTGACATGATGAGCCCGTGAATGGTTAGACAAGCTTAGACATGTGTCCACATGTGCCAAACATGGGAAACTGTAGAATTTAGATGCTATACTCAGATAGTGAAGAATGAAATAGGGATAGACCAAGCAATATAATCCATAAATTACTTACATCACTTACATCACTTACATCAGCCTGTTTGGGTCCCATTTTTGGAGGCGGTGATGAGACGAAGGCGCAAGTTGGGCGGATGCTGGAAGTATTTTTCCCATTAGACTTCCTAAATTGGTGAATTATGCCCTTCCCCATTCATTAACGGCCATAATTTGGGTGTAACTCCACCTTGATTGAGCCCTTTCTTTGCTGATTCAGTGAAATGGAATCCGCTAAACAGTAGTTTCAAGCAGTTGAAAAGTCAGGCATTAGTGCTTTCTAAGCCAGCTTCGAGGAAGGGATAAGAAAAGTGATGTTGAACACCATCTCTTCACGGATCAGAACACAGTCATTAGCCATGGCGGAATCTCAGGCCACATCTCCGGACTCAGGCGCTGGAGCGGTTCCGGAACCGCAGCACCTGATCCAAGTCCAACTCTTCACCAATTCCCCTTTCAATGACCAAAATGAATAGGATCCAAGACTGAACCATAGGGCCATAGGGGTTTCTAGGGTGGTAGATTTTGACGGGAGAAAAAATCCCAGTAGATTCACTATTTCTCATTGATTCACCAACTTTGATGGGATTCTTCATCTCGTTGAAGGCTTGCGACCCCAAAGTGCCTCCGTCTCACGAGCAGCGCGTGCTCAGCAGGCCGTGCGGTTTTACGAAGGGGCCGTGTTGGGCCTCATGCGTTGGGACATAGGTATCTTCAAACATGGAGCAAACTCGAGATCCATGTAATCTGAAGATTACATCATTTTATCTTCAATCTGTATATGTGTATTTAGTATATACATATATATATATATATTACATGTATATATTTTTATCTAGATCTCTATGATTGACTATGTTTCATGATTGTTTTTGGGGACCCATTTGGACACCTCTGGAGAGTGGTACAGATACGCAACACGTTTCAATGCCCGGTCCTCCGTCTCAGCAGGCACGGCCGACGGGTCGCAAGGTTGGAGCCTGAGAACTGCATATGATGTTTGATTTCTGATAGTTTCTGTAGTTCATCTACAATTAATGATATGATATGATATGATCTTTTATCATGATATCACCTTCACTTCATGATATGTCTGTTGTTTTCATGCTCCTTTTTGGTGGTGGATGAAACTGGTTGAGGCGGAGGGTGCGCCCAAAGCTGAGAGCTGGACTTTGTGACCCCCGATGGGGGAGAGGGGGGATCAAAAAATCCAGGATTTCAGCAGCAAAAATGATAAAAATGGCGAGTTATGGTAGTTGACTGCTGAAAGTCTGCGGATCCATTGGGATGAAAATTTGACTTGGACCCAGGTTTTCACGCTCCACCACACCTGGCGCATCTTGGATGGGATTTTGGGATTTTTTTCAACCGATCCAATCCAAGGTGGAACATCTGATATTTTTGTTTCAGGGGAAAAGATCTGAGTTTTTTTTTTTTTTTCCGAAACTTCAATGGAGGACTTTTGGGATGGCACAAACCAATGGGTCTCCGCTAAAAGACATTCCTTCCAAACCACTGAAGCCTGGATCCCTTCAGCACTGAGGTCCATCCGTTGGAGCAGGTCGGCCAAGGTTCGCCCACTGCGGCAGATCTACCTGCAGTTGCTTGGTTGAGATTTTGGATTTCGTGGGGAATCTGTAATTTAAAGGGGAATTTGGTAGGGATTGAATAAGTTTCGACCTGATTTCAAGGGGATTTGATATAGATTCAACATGTTTCGATGGGATTTGGTGGGGGTATGAAACTCATCATATCAGGCTATAATGAGATAACAAACAACTTGGTATTTGTTTGTCCCAAAAATCTGGATACCCCAAAACTGCCATATCTGTAAACCATTGTTTTTTCGGAAAACCATGACAAGAACTTTGCCTTTTTTGGGTATCCTGTCATAAAATTGCCACTCTTGTCGTCATTGAAGCCTCTTGAGGTTGCTGTTGGGTCATCGGCTGTGCGGCCTGCAACAGGCACGGTTCCAAGCTGGTCGGTTCGACAGCATAATTGTTGATTGGTTGTTACAGGGGGTCATATTTGCTAGCTTGTTTCTTGAGGATTGCGAAGTGGCCCATGAATCCATGAACTGGGAACCCCTTTAAGCCACTGTAAATGGCAATGTCCAACGGCCAGGTCTCCCAAGTGCCAAGGAAGAGGCCTTCAGTCGGCAAGCAGATGCAAGGTCGTGCTCTCAGCGCCTCACTGGAAGTTCCAACATGGTCCAAAGTCATTGCCAATTATTGAGGGTTAAAGACTTAAAGATGTCGAAATCTTCCATGAACCATGGAATATATATATATATACACATACACATGGAATCTAGGAAAGATTACTCAAATTGGAGACATGCTCAGATAAGTATGTCTCAAAAAATCTATCCATCCGCCCAAATCAGATGATTTAGTAAAAAAATCAGTCCATTTTTAACACCAAAATTGGCCAGCCATTTGTGTAACTCCATAAGTCGGTGACTTGACAGTCTGCCATGGTGACTTTCATCATTCCCAGGTCATCTGGCGCTGGATCCCGGTCGAGCTACTTGGCAGCATCCGGGAAACTTGCTTGGGATCAAAGATTTTTGATAGAAATTGGCTGGGATCCCAGATAACAAGATGTTCACTGTTTTGATCTGATTGATCTTGTTCACTGATTGGCTGATAAGATCTGGGATTAACCATCTGGAAGAACACATCTGTACAGATTCCAAGATGGAATGCCTGGTTCTCACTTTTGATGCATGAGATACTCGCCATGATTGGACGGCATGCCGTGTCTTGACCGAAATCTCGCTGAGGTGATGTGCCTCAGAGGCGGATAAAAAACTGGGAGACATTTCTGGATTCCCAAGCGATTTCATCCACCAAACTTCCAGCAGAAAATTGGTGAAATATGGTGAAACATGGTGAATGAAACCACTGAAAGGTGTGTCTGATATGTTCCAATGACCATCCATGACCATTTTAGGGCCACATCGGCCTCCCATTGATGTCAGGCCAGTGAGCCAACGTGGTACAGCAGCCCCCCGGCCAAATCGTTGCTGGGCAGGTGGGGTCAGGGACATTCTGGGGCCCTGTGATCCTGCGATGGCTCGATGGTTTCTTCCCATCTGTACCAGCTGCCAGGAAGCAACCAACCGGACACCAGCGCATGGACCTCAAGAACTATAGTAACTATTCAGCTTCCGCCAGAGTGAAAAAAGTCTCCGCTATGATGAAAGATTTATTCAGAAAGCCTGGATGCTTGTTGGCGGGCTGTAGTTGGTTGAAATAGGTTGAAATTTGACATCATCACTTCCGGGATTTCGAGGTGGCTGAGACGCAGCAAACGGCAGAGGACCACAGATATGGCTTCGGCATGCTTCGGCCTTCAGCCATGGGGCCCATGGGGCCCTTAACACCCAGCCCCATGTTGCCCTGAAGGCCCTGGAGTTGATGTTGGCCCTTTCTGCAGGACCGGGTTGCATCTGCGAGAAGTGGAGGTAGAAGACCGCTGCCTGTCAGTAGCTGGAGCTGCACATTGAGATCTTTCTGATCAATATCTGAAGTTGGGGTGAAAATTTGAGTGCCCCGAAAACCTGGAGATTTTTTGGCGATTTTTGAGCATGGTCCAATGGTCCAACCTTCTTCGGATGGTTCCAAACGGATCGTTTGGACACCCAAAGTGAGGTGGATGTGGAGCAGCCAATCTGGAACCGATGTGGCTGGGCCGCAGGGGGCATGGTTGCCACTGGGGCGCCAACGGGGTGTCATTGCACCTTTTTTTTTCTTTCTGATTGGCAGCCTCTTAAGGCACCATCATGGTGCTGAACACGACAACGAAAACACGGTCTTCTGAGTTTTCTGCCGGAAATGTCGATTTCGACGTGAAGTTGTGCAGTTTCTGCCCTCTTTTCCATTGGCGAAACACTCCAAGGAAGGGGCAGATCTCCCGCCCAAGTTCAGCACAGGTGCCAAGCAGCTTCATAGATAGTCCTGGCGTTGGCTGAACCTTAATTCAGAGCCCACATGCATTGCTCCCACTGCCAGGGTCAATCTGGAGAGCCAGGCACAGGATTTTCACACTGGGGTCAGACTTTGTGTCTCTCTGCTTCAAGTTTCAGCTAGTTTGCATTCAAGGTGGGCTCCACCACAGATGCGCAGTGTCGATGATTCAAAAACTGCAAGGCACACCTGCAAGCACCCGCAAGAGTCTACCAGTTGGCTGCCCAGTCTTGGCTTTTTTCTGTCATTGGCTCATGATTCTCATGGACGTCATCGACTGCCTGTGTGATTCGTTGAGGCTGGTGGCCCCTTGGGCCATGGTAGACAGTTGCCTGCTGGGGCTGCACATGCAGCAGCCACGGCAATGGCAAGCATCAGCGGGCAGGATGAAGGCCCCTTCTCTTGGGACTCTCCATGGTTTATCACCACTGTTCCACACTTTTTCTATGAGAAATGCAATTTTCAAGGGTATTTGAGAGACATGTTCAGCCCGCAACTAACAGCTCTTGCTTGCCATTCGATCCCAGAGTCCCTTGACATCATCCCTTTCAGGTGCCGGTGTGCTGCCATTGAAGGTTTCCTCCCAGGGCCCTGTGGGCCTTGTGCCCCCATCACTGCAGGTTGTAGTTTCAGCGATGATGAGATTGCATCAGTCTACTCTTCGTATCTCTTGTGTTGTTAGTGATAGTGCCCACATGAAAACAGCAGATAATAAGATCTCAAGTGTTGCTTCTTGTGCAAACATGATGCTTCCGGAGTCCTATCTTTGTGGAACTTCATGATTACAGGATTGGGTATCTGCGCTCAGTTTGAGGCTCACAAAGAGCTGCAAGCATGAGCCATTTATTTACATACAATTTACATATCACAATACTGGCACGGGGCTGTAACAATATCTTGAATAAGGTCCTTCAAAGGACAAGCTCCAAATTCACGTCGGACGTTTGGACATCTATGCAAGTAGGCTGGCAAGGCCGATGTGAACAGCAAGAAAGGTGCAACCAAACATCATTGAAAGTCAGGAGTCACAACCTGCACGATCTGCGGTAGCAGAACAGCAGATGTCAAAAATGTCGTGGCTGGAGTTTTTCGTCTTCTTTGGGCTTAGCGGCTTAGTCGGATGCCTTCACCTCCGCTGCCGCCCGATGTTCAACAGGCCTGGTGTTTTTTTTTGAACTGCCTATGACCAAAAGTCCAATGGGTGGATGGCTTAAGGCTTAAAGTCTTTTCTGGAAAGATTGGGGATGGGTTATGATTGGGTTTACCACACCACCATTCAATCATATCTGATGGAATGGATTGCATACGATTAAATGGTAGCCATATTGACCGATCCTGGGTAGGCAGATCTGCAGCCTGCTCGTGCACGTTCAGTGAGCCCAAGTCGTTTCCTCGGCTCAGTGTGATACATGGCCATTGGAGGATTTTACACCAATTTATAGCAATTTTGGAGATGCTGAGATTTTCATAAGTCACATCATTTCATCATGAAAACCTCCTTGGTAAAACCCCAAACGTGGGCAGGTTTTTTGAGTGTTTTGCTGCTGAGGAGCTCCACTGCAATTACTCAATGGATCGCTTGGGAGCATCTACAGTTGAAATCTCCATGTTTGATGTGAAAAAACCCATGGGTTTCCATTGGTTTCCGGTTGATTTTACCCATTGACATCCCTTAGTAGGTTATTCTACTTGGGTTTTCATATAAAAAATGGGACTTCCATATGTTTTTTACAGAAAAGTTTGGGTAATATTTGGGATCCGGATGGGATTTCCCTATCATTTCTGGGGAAATACCATTGCATCACCGGATCCCCAGGTGCTCCCTGCGTGCAACGCTTCACCTCCCAGCTCTCCGCGCCGCTTGTGGAGCCCGTGACGGCCAGCAGGGCGTGGAAAACGGGTCGGGGACCTCAAACGCGGGAAGAGCCAACTGGCGGTGAAGTCACCAAGAAGAATGGGAGATTTCACATGATATTTCACCTGATTTTTCACATGATTTCACGTTATTTCACATGATTCCACATGTTTTCACATGATTTCACATGATTTGGTCAAATTTAGTCAGGACAAGTTGAAATTCAAGATGGAGATTTAAGAGGGATTTGCCAAGATACATGTGAATTTCACTGGTGACCCCTAGGGACAGTGTAGGTCAACGAAAATATGGGAAATTGACATAAGAACAAACTGGGAGACAGTAAACCAGCTGTTGAAGGGTAGGTGAAGGGTAAGTGAAGAAATCTACCGATGCCCGGATTTTTTTTTGCAGGGTATCTGATCTAATATGAGCCATGGATGTGTTGCCTTGCAAAACCTGAGATCTACCAACAGCTGAGAGTATTTGTGCCGAATTCGTAGGATCTATTTTTGGGATTTCCAGCACATCCCTGTGGATTGCTCATCTGGTGCTGATGCCCCTTGAATTGATCAGGTCCGGCAGTTCCTTTCACAAGCTCCCCCGTGAGGCTTTTTTGGGGCTTCAGAAACAGACCTTTCCGGAAGAAGTGACTGTCACATCTACAGACTTTACTTTTTAGTCCGCCAGCTTATGTAATGATGGCATTACAATCATTACATCCACTTGTAACTTGTGACATCTTGTGACATTTTTACAGCTGCAGCATGCCACATTTTTCAAGGTGAGCCATGGTGAACCCGCCAACAATGGCCAGGCCCAATGTGGTCTCGCCTCCTCGGTTGCTGGGGTCCGTGAAGGCGCTGACTGTTAACAGGAAGAGTGTGAAGTTACATGTTCGAAAATCACAGATTCAACTTTTGGAGAGTTTCAAACATTTAACTTTTATTTGAAGATATTTGAAGATCTGAGTTAGAGCCTTGTTTCATTTTGAAAGAAAAGTGGAATGGTTTGACTGCGATCTTCACAGGCCGGGCTGCGACCTGGAAGTCCAAACAGTGTCACAGCACCTGCGGGCTGTAGATGTTCCTTGGCCAAAATGGTGGCATTTGAAGACAACTCTGGGGATTTTCAAGCTGCAACAAATGGGGATTTACTGCACAGATTGGTGGTACTCCTATTTTGCTGGAGTGATTGAGAATCAGGATGTGCAAATTCCTGGTTGGATTAATGATTAGTGGTTGGGGATACTACTGAAAAAAGCCTACCCTCTGGCCAGTCAACCTTGAATGCCTGAATTTTGACTGGTGAAACCCCTATTTTTCTGGTTGATATATAGTTTTTGAATGTTTTTGATGAAATATGTCTAGAACAACATTGGGCTTGTCTGAAAATGGGGAGGTACAGTACTCCAACGCCAATGGATTCCCATTGCGCGAACTCAACGAACAACCATAAATGGAGGGGTTGATCCTAGCAATTTTTGGAGACACCCAAGTACTGTATCATGTTCTGGGTTATATATCCCTGATGATATTCACGTCGCTTCGCGACGGCAACCGCCCGCACCGCATCGTTGGGCAGCCGCTCGTAACTGCCAATGATGTCGGCCATTGAGACCAAAAACATCCGAAAGTACTGATTGTCGGAA
>Ga0126342_10014705_pt1 | contig 13792 bp, 14 predicted proteins | sample Cyp1metagenome_FD_92528 | JGI IMG/M metagenome (GOLD analysis project Ga0126342, IMG submission 92528) | Coral microbial communities from Lord Howe Island, Old Settlement Bay, Australia - Cyphastrea 1 metagenome | ecosystem: Host-associated > Invertebrates > Cnidaria > Coral ...
ACGACAACGACAACGACAACGACAACGACAACGACAACGACAACGACAACAACGACAACGACACCGACACCACCACCACCACCACCACCACCACCACCACCACCACCAACAACAACAACAACAACAACAACACCAACAGCAGCAGCAGCAACACCAACAACACCAACAACACCAACAACACCAGCAGCAGCAGCAACAGCAGCAACAGCAACAGCAGCAACAACGACAACAACGACGACAACAACAATAACAACAACAACAACAACAACAACAACAACAACACCAACACCAACACCAACACACACACACTACACTAGACTACATTACACTATACTACACTAGAGTACACTAGACTACATTACACTATACTACACTAGAGTACACATCACGACAGTACACTGCAGTACAGTACACTACACTACACTACGTGCATTACACTACACTGCTTTACAACTACAACTACAACTACAACTACCACTACACTACACTACAACTACAACTCCACTACACTACAGCTACAGCTGCACTACACCACACTACATCCAGCAGTTGTGTGAGGTGACCATTGCAACCATTGCAACCACTCCAAGAAACACAACTCCAACCACCTTTCGGTCCATCAGTGGATTCGCTCTGCCATCCGTGATTCACAACAACCAACCTCTCCTATAGTTTTCCTATTCTTGAAACTTCCGCCGCTGCCTTGTGCGGTACTACTGGTAACCAATACGCGCAGTCAAGTCATCTCAAGTTCGACTGGGCACACACTGGAGATGTTGCTTGCATCCAAGGCATGCGAACGAAGTTCCAACAGAGGCGCGCTGTCTGGGTCTTCAACGACATCGAAACCCCAAACTGTTCAAAACTTGGTGCTTCTGACTCTGATGCAGTATCGAAAACTGTCCTCCGATGGTATTTCTACATGCCTGGGACTCAGACCGAGGATTTTATTGCAACAGCAACTGAGAGCTCCATTTTATATTTCTTGAAATCGTGTTTTGACCTCGCTTCAGGCACACTGCCTTCGGGGGAAAAACTTCTGAAGGTGGAATCAATCTTGGGCTGACCGCTACCATGGCGAGACCATGGCATTGTGTGGATGTGTTCGGCATCAGGTGGAGTCCCACGTCCTGGAAAGCATGACGCATGAGGCATGACCAGAAAAACTGAAAACATATTGCCATTTTAGACGCACGATGACCCAAGCGCAGATAGCTTGATTATAGAATTAGCAATTCAATGAATTAATTCAAAACTAAATTAGCAATCCGCACATAAATTCAAGCAATTGGTTTGTCATTGCTTCTCAAGTTGGGAGGCGATTGTAGATGTGCAGCATCTCTTCAGACCTGCTCACCTTCAAATGCTCTCCAACATCCTGAAGGAAACGGCTCAATGGTTTCCATAAGAGCTGAGTAGAAAGGCACAAAGACTCAGCGCCTGAGCATCTGACGTTCAGGACCCGGAGGCATCTTCCAACGATCGCTTTGTGGCATTGGAACTGCTGAAGAATGCATGCGTTGCTTGGAGTTTCAGAGTTGTTACATCTTGTTGCTGTGAGTTACACACACAATAGTTGACACTCAAGAGTTGAACCCGCAGGCTGTTTTGTCAAGGAAGGAACACGGTACACATTGCATGAATTAAACCATATTAAACCCACTACATTCTCTGCAACAATTTCATGCAAGAAACACAAGACACTTGCCGAGAAGTACAGAGAATACCTTGCGATACCATACACTGTCACCCATCAGCATGAACCTCGTTGAAAATAGTCACAACATGGCAACCCCACGATGCTGCAAGAATCTGCAGGATTAGGTTTCCCTGATGCTTTTGGGCAGCGCTTTGTGATGATATGTCGCTCCAATCGGCTTGTTGCGGTGACGTCCGCCCGAAAATATCTACTATGACAGAGGCCATGCTTTTCCCTGATTGCTGTATGTGTTGCTTTTCCAATCAGGTTTCTCACTTGGATTGCTTTTGGCAACTTGTTTGTTTGCATTCACTGGTAGAAATGTGTTGCAACCGTCAGCGGCAGGTTGTCGTGCCACACAACCTCTCAGGCGCGGAGTGACCAATCAGCCTTGGATCTGAGATATGATCAATGCACATTGACAGCATTCGAAGCTTTAAAACTTTAAGATGCTTTAAGATGATATTGGACAGATGGTTTGTCCCGCTTTTCCAATGGAGCGATCAAGGGAGATTTGTGCGCAGGTGCTCTGGAACAAATCAATGATGGTCTAGGCGTGATACGCTATCACCGTTTGCGATTACTGTAACTGCGATTGGTGTTGAAGTACTGATACTCAAATCTGAACTCGTCAACTCGTCTCGTTTTGCACCCGGTGGGTCATGGAAATGAGGCACTTTGCTCCATCTCCTGCAGCAAAGTTGTTCGGAACAGCAGCAGCTGAAGGAGCGAACTGCTGGATGATGTCAGACCGTGACGATGGAGAAGGATATAGAACGATAGTAAAGCAGTGGGGTTGCGTGGGCCGTGTGACGCTTGGCCCCCATGATGTTGGCACACACGCACAAATTGTATAAATGTTGATGGCACGCTGATCTACCCTGTTCCAGAACTTGGCAATTGTGAATCGGGACATGATGCTTCGGCAAGAGAGGCTTGGATGGAGTTCTTGTTCTTGAAACTGTCATTTGGTGTATGCACTTTGTGAAGCCGACATTTTCAAAGAACACTTGTGAGGCGATTGAAAGAGATGGGGGAGGACCGTTTTGAATTCGGTCCTCAAACCAGTCATGCTCTCTAAGAGACTGAGCCCACAGGAGCTATGGCCAGGGCTCCACAAGCGAAAGGCTGAGGTCACCTTTGCCAGTGATGTGGAGGACCTCATTGCAGCTTCACATCCAAAATCATCCGCATGTCTCCACTGTATATGAGCCATATACATCCATATACATCCATGTACTCTATCATACCGTATCCACATGCTCTAATCGACGGTATGACAGGACCAAGACCTTCATGATCATGAAAAAGACGATGAGATCGAGCACGACAAAGACATACCAAGCACATGTCCCAGATGCGAGGCCATAGCGTTGAAACCCTCCAGGAGAGTTTATCCGATTTATCCATACTTGAAACTAACTTAGTTCCCCGAAAGAATGCCTCCATCCGTGAAAGCCCGAAAGCCTCAGCGAAAGAGCAGACACAAGCCAGCATGCAAAAGTTTTTGATGAACTTCAATTGTCAGAAACAAATTGAACATGTTGTGTTTAATCATATTTTTCAAGCATTTGTCCGCGAAAGCTGCGTGAATCAAACATCATGAGCTTAGGGTCCGTGAATGTCAGTGAAAGCCAAATGTGTGGTCATACCGCGAAAACACTACCCAAAAGCGGTTTGGGATTTCGACTTGAAGGCGTCCCAACAGAGTTTTCGACGCTCGACATTAACCCTGTGAAAGGAAGATGTGCCAATCCAGAAAGTGTTGAGAGCATAAAGCTGCCATTTGTTGGTGCCAAAGTAGCCATTTGTTCCTGTTCCACCCTGTTCCAATGAAACAAAAAAAGAGTGAAATTCCACCGACCTGCACGGCTCGGAGCGGCTCGCAGGTTCCAAGAGGATGCACTGCGCCGGAATGTCGCAGGGTGCAGCTCACACAAGTTGCCCAAGTAGTCGCTAGACTGCACTAGACTGCACTAGACTGAAAGCATGTAGATATATGTAGATACCGTTATAGATACCATTAGATACCTATAGAATCAGGCAATGTAACCTCCAAGCATCTCCAAAGAGTTTTGCAGTTGCTGCTGCCCATAGTGAGCAATGAAAAGCAGTTGCAGAGATGTGAGCCATGCAACGAGGCTTTAGAGATTCCCAAAGAAGAGCTGGTGTCACAAAAAGGCCAGGGATTGAGCATGATTGAGCCACATGAGCTGAGGCATGTAACGGCATGTAACGGCATGTAATCCATTGTAATCCTGGGGCGTTTCCAATGTTTCCAGGTTCTGAGACTGTCGGCCCTCGGGTCAGCAAGGCCATTACAGCACGAAGCTCTCCAAGATTCGGCCAAAGGCTGGTCCGATGGTCATCGATGGTCCAAGTTCACAGACACAGATTTGATGCTCGTTCTCCAGCTGAAGGTTCGTTACCAACGAGACATCACAGGATACCGTGACCTTTGAAATTGCAGGAGTCTTTAGATGTCTCAAGTTGAACATGTTGAAAGACGTTGAAATCATCCGAAGTGAATGAAACAGTTGGCTCGGTTGAAGTGCGACAAGAAAAGATGTAGCAGGACTGGCCTCCACAGCCTCACCCAGAAGAACAATCGTACGCTCGGCCAGGCGCATGTCAAAGATAAACCACGCACAAAAACACAGAATCCTAAAGGCACGGCTAAGATAGCATAGCTTACATTGTTACATATTGTAACATAGCTTTCTCATTCTTTCTTGCAAGGCAAATGGCGAGCAACACTGCTTTGGGTCGCTACTTCTTCGACCGTTTTTTCAGTGCGATAGAGCTCGTCGACTTTAGGCGACTGCGTTTGCTGCTGTGCGATTGCGTTGACACCGGAATCATTCAAATCACTGAATGTTTGAATGTCTATCTATGTGAACGCTTTCCTCTACCAAGTGCAGGCCTTGTACTATTCAAATACACTGCTGCAAACTGCACTGCCAAGGGAACCTGAACGAACTGGCATCTTGGCACGAGTGGTGAACAGCAATCGATTCGGCAGCCTTTGCATGATGGCCAGTGCCTCGAAGTGCCTTGAGCGTCTTGAGCGTCTTGATCCCCTTGAGCATGACAGTGACTTCTGGTGACTTCTGGTGACTTCTGGTGACTTCTGGTGACTTCTGGTGACTTCTGGTGACTTCTGCAGGACCTGCACCTGATCCCGAGGTGATCCTTCTGAATGCTATTCTCATCTCCTTTATGCCACTCGGACTGTCGGACTTACCGTTGGCCGTGAATTAGTTACGTGAATTAGTTAGGTTTATTATCGTTTGTTTATGTTCGTTTAATTCCGTTGATGTGTGACTCGAGTCCTGATGTGATCCATATTGCCATATTGACATATTGATCGTCGCCTGGTGCGGCTTTCCAGTGTCCCAAGGTCAGACCAGGAGATGAAGCATCCAGGCCATTTGATGCTGAAACTGTCCTGCCGGGCCGTGCCGCCAACTGGTTCTTGCAGGTGCACCCACTCCCTACGCTTTGATGATGTAACTTGGCAATGTGTCACTCTGCAGGTAGATGCAGCTAGAGATGCTAGAGTCAGCTAGAGTAGTGTGGTAGTTTAACAAGAAAGGACAAACGATCTTAAACTGGGTGTTGAAACTGGTGGAGGTGAGAAAGGTATCAAGACCTTGTGTGGGAGACATAAGGTTTAAACTTAAACAGATGTTGCACCTGCAATTCGCAAAAACTTGACGGTAAATTCGCCATCCAAGGATCGAACTGGGCTTCGCCTGTTTCTACGCAGTGGAGCTTCTGCTGAAACTGGTGTGGAGCTTGGCCTTTGAAGCCACATAAAGCCACATGGTTCAATCAAAGACTTTTGCTGCTGACTCTGAGGCAGTGCATCGCAATTTGGCTGCACTGTCATCAATTCGAGATCATGCGAGATCGCTCAATCGAAGAGTTGCTCAAAGCTTGCCCTGGTTTGATGGCCTAGGTCTTTATTTCTTCATCAACGACGACATGCGATGGAACATATTCGACATCTCGTTGGTCGCTTGCTTTAACGCATTGAAGTTCATTGAAGAATGAAACACACAGAACAAGCAAATTGAACAGGGAAGAGGCGCCAAATCCCAGTCTTGACCCGTTTGCAGCCTGTTGTCAGGTTATTTTCTCAGGGGTTGAGATCACATCCTCCTTCGTCATGTTCTCCGAGGGAGTTGCGAGGGAGGCACTTTTCAGTACTGTGTGGGAAGATTCCTTGACCGAGGTACTCACATTACTCACCAAGATTCCCTAAGTATTGAGGTTTATTTGAGCAGATCAAAGCAGCCATGCCTCACGATGTAACAGCACTATTACAGCAATGTCATGCAATGTCGCTTTCAGACTTGTTGTCATAATCTGCTGATAGATTCGGCCTTCAGGGTATGAACCTGACCTTCCTTCGCCTGCTGCGCTTGTGCAAGATAGCAAAGGCTGGAGAAGTTGAAGTGGGATCTATTCCGGCTTCAATAAACTTTGAAGAATTTGAAGACTTTTTGAGGGACATTATGATGAACCTAGGAGATTTGACTGTTGCAGTTCTCGTAGTATTGATCACGTGGCCTGTGGGCATCAGTCTTGCTGGTAACAACATAAAACATTGATCTTGGCCGACCTTGAGATTGCACTGAGTCCATTCGAGGCTTTCTTTGAAGATTCATGGATTATCAGAAAGGATGATGAACATTGAACATTTATGAACCATCATCAGACCATCAGCAATCATCAGCTGAAAACTGACGCCACAACAAACTTTTTTTTTTGAATCTTTTCGATCCTTTCCGCGTCATCAGGTGCTTCGTGTGTTGCGAACTCTGCGATTCTTCCGACAGCTGCGGCTGATGTTGGACTGCGTCCTGGGATCCGTTTTAAATGCCATTTGGCGCCCGCCTCAGTGATGCCATCTGAATCCAGTTCGACACATCTCAATTCCGAGGTTTATGGATCTATGGATGAGGTATATGGAGGTATTATCAGTACTATCTTGCAGTCTCTTGTGTACAATTCTAAAAGATATGATGTGTTGTGTTCTCTTCTAGTTTTCTTTTAAGACAATCTTGCATTTTGCTAGAAAGGCAGGCTACGAGCCACGCAATGACAGCAGTTTTGGGAACTGACTTGATTTTGAGGTGCATAGCCATGCTATTCTTCGCTGCAGACTCAAATTTGAGTCCTGGATGGACCATGATGATCATGATGTACCACTTAGAATGATCTTTTTCCTGACATCTGCTGAGGTCATGTTTATATTCTCGTTGCTCTTGGCGGCCTGTTTGCACCCAGATGTCACCGTCGGCGTTGCTCTTGGGTTGGGTCCAGGATTGTGCCAAGTTGGCCAAGGTGCAGGGATTGGCCGACTACTTGGGAGAATATTCCAGAGAAAACGGACTGCAAAGCCTGGAGGATCCGCATGTAGGTGGCTGTGGATGGCTGTGGATGGCTGTGGATGGCTGTGGATGGCTGTGGATGGCTGTGGATGGCTGTGGGGATTTCAGGGATGCGTTTGGCGGTATCTTTTCGAATCTTTTTGGTGTGAAATTCCGTGGCACTAACCTGGCAGGTGATATCATGCTGTGGTATGGCTCAGTGGGTAGAGACTTGGTGATGGTGGCAGACCTGATGGTCATACTGACCATGGCTACAAAGGAAGTTTGTATTGAACTTATTGAAGTGCCTTGTTAAGAAGATACAGTTTTTCAAGCAGCTTGCGTTCCAAGGAACACTGCTGACCCTGTTCCAATCCACGACCTCTGGTATAGACTGGCGGGACTGCTATCTGCCACTGGAGCAGAGCAGCTTGCCTTGAAACGATTGGTATTCGACGGGTATTGGACTCTTTTGCCATAGAAAAGATTAGGGTTGATGCTAACCACGACAAGGAAGGAATAACTTTGATAACAGGCAGACCGCAATCACATTGGAATATAGAGCATGCTGATTTTTTCCCAGTATTTCTTCTCTGTAGAGCCAGGATGGAGCTGCAGCGGTTGTTCGTGATTATTCTTGCCGTGGTTATGGACGGCCCCTAAACAGATCCCAACATTCTGCCCTAAGGCCTAAGTACTATACGTAATTATACCAGTAATGATCTTCAGACTACTCCTTGGACCTACTGCAATTGAACGCCTTCAAATTCCTCAGGTTCTGGCATGCTCTCTGCTGTGTTCTTGCTCTTTGTCAGTCTTTTTACAATATCGGCCGCTGCCCAAGTTTCATGTTTCAGACTCAGACATGCACTTAGAGCCTTCCAAAGCCCGACTGCTCAGGTCTGGAACATTGTAACGAGTACGTTCGTTGAGAAGGCACCCGTGGAGCTGTGTCTTTTTGCCGTGCTTTTGGTGTATTTGGATCCAGTGAATCCAGTGGCTGCACACCGGATGCAAAGTACAGTAAGGTTTTTCTCTCTTGAGAGTGTTGTAGTCAGTGTTTATGGTTGGTCATATGTCATGTGCCATTTGTTTTCTTTGGATCGTCTAATTGGGGCTGTTCAAGGGTTAGCTCATTTGTACGTTACTGTGCTTCAGACAGTTTGACTTGTCTTTGTAACAACATGGTGACAATACTGTACATGTTATGAAATTAGAAGAGACAATGCCTCGAGACAAATAATTTCAGAAATGCTATCACTATACTGGTGCTGTTGCTGGACTTGGTTGTCCACACTCTTGCATGATTGCAAAGTCAGTCCTGTTCTTCTTCCTTCTCCTGCCCTTTCGCATTGTGGATAGGATCAATGGTTGGGAGCAAACAACATGCAATTCGAGTCCAATGAACATGTGAAAGTCCAAAGTTGTTGCCAGTGCCGCTGGTTGGAACAGGCAACATTCAGATACCACCTTTCCATTCAAACAAACTATTTTGAACCACAAGCAGCACATGCATTACACGTATTGCATCGTCTTGCGAAATTACTACAGGTGAAGGCAGCTTCCTCTAAAGCGGGTGTGCGATGTTTTTAATTTCCAGTCCGCTGCTGGCGTACATTCCGTCCGTGGTGTCCTTTGTGTTTCTTGGCGTCATGGCATTCTTTGCTCGTCAAACTGAAGGCACTAAAGATAGCGCAGCCAGATTTGGAGTCTTTGGTAATGGAACATCATCTCAAGGACTGCATTGATGGGAGCTTTGCCGGTGCAGCAAGACTGGCAGAAAACCGTTGAGAAGCACCAACTTTTGCCCGGCCAGGACGTTCAAGACGCACAAGCACTTCTGGAGCTCTTTTGCAGTAGGAGTCCAAGGATTCCAACATGTTTTAAACATTTGTATAAGTTTTCGTACATGTGTCTATCATGGAAATACATAGAAAGTCATGGAAATTCATTGAATATCGCAGATGATTTTTTTGCCATCTCCTTTGGAGTATTTGGAATTGACAAGTCCGAGGTCGACTTGGCTGTTCTGACTCGCCGCAGCTTCAGACCCGTGAAGGAAACAAATATGTTGAGATGGTTCAACATTATTTGAAAGCTTGCAATGTAGTCACTCTTATTCACCATATTCTAGATCTATGATGATCTATGATAGACAGAGAGTACTTGCATTTCCAATTCAAACTTGTACTGTAAATTGTCCTGGCCAATTCTGCAGGCCCACTCTCACCCGTGTTTATGACCTGATTTTGAAACTGAAGGTCAAGCATTTGCTATGCGCAGTTCAAGCTTCTGACCGAACAGCACAATTTCAGAACATACCTTTCAGCACCTTTGCCGAATCATTTAGTGGTCTTATCGTTGAATTCTCATTTGACCTGTAAAGCAAATTTCATGCGCTTAAAACTCAGAGAATTTGACGATTTTGAGGCACGTGGCATCGACATCAAGAACGTTGAGGTTAGAGACAGCCTCTGAGCAATACATTTGAACAAGTCAAAGCACATTTAGCAACCCACTTGACATCACCTGCAACGGCGTACCATAGCATACCGTAATACTTTTGATATGAGAAGACTTTGTATTGTTGCAGGTCTTCTTTCGCATGCTGGCGACCGCTAGCGGCAACTCGGAAGTCGAGCTGAAGGCGCCGAGACGGGTCCTACACATCTTCTATCATGTTGAATCAGTTGAATCATGATGCTGAAGCTGCTGAAGGTACTTGCCAATGCACTAGTTCGCATGAAAGGCCTGGCCTTCCAATTCACGCACCAATACACTTCACACATACCGGCTGGGCCTATCTGGGCCTTGAAGTGCAGTGTCCAGAGGCTTTGCGACTGCGATTGACCTCCAGACGTTGAGCTTTGAGACCAAGATAACTTTGTCCAAGCAGGTGGCTGGCTGAATGTACTTCCTTCCTTGAATCATCTTGAATCAAAGGCTGTCAACTGTGAGGTGACGGTATTGAGATGCAACAGTTTAATCAATTTTAATCAATTTTGATCATGTTTGATTGATTTTAGTTATTAATCCCTTTTTGCATTTGGGGAGCTGCGAAGGCCAAAGCCGTCAAGGAGACTGCTGAACACAGTTTGCTGCCAAAGGGATTGTGAAGAGCTGACTAGAAACGGATTGGAATGCTATGAGAAAACGTGATTCAGGAGCTTGGTCGGCATCTTCGGCGAATTGAAACGAAGCTGAATTGGTTTTACTTTGGTAGCATTCAGTCATTCAGTCTGTAGCTGCAAGCAGTGTTTCAATGTCATTCCTGTCTTGCTTCTGGTGAAATGAGGAGAGACTGCTTGATCCAGGAGCAAAGTCAGGCTGGGCACATTCCAGTCTTTGGACCAGTCTGTCTATCTTGCTTTTACCGGTTATCCAGACCTGATGTGAACATGTTGAGAAGCAGACAGAGATTGAGGTTCGCAGCATTCACTTCCTGAAGCTTGGCAGTGTTTAAGAGTTTAAGATTTAAGAGCTTTGGTATTTTTTTCTTGTGGGTGTGTGTGCGGGGTTGGTAAAATAGAAGACACGACGTTCCGTGTACTTGGAGTTTTTGTGTGTTATATAAAGAGTTCTTGACATTTCTTGACAAGCTGCGAAGAGTGGAACTCCTTCAGAGCTGCAACTTTTCTTGAAGTCGGCACTCAGGATGACAAACCAACCTTGTTGAAGCCAAGCTTTTCGGAGAAGGACTATCTGTCCCTCTCTGTGTCTATCTCAAGAATTCTCAGGGTAGATCATGCACAGATTTTCAAGTCTAGTGTTTCATTCTTTTAAACAGGCCAGGTATCTGTAGTTTGAAAGTCCATCTTAAAGCGTATGGTCTAGTCAAACTTGTAGGAGGCGCACAAGTCTTCCCTCCGCCCTCCGAACTGAAAAGGCGCTCATTAAGGCCAGCCAGACAGATCTTGTGTCCACTGGTCGTCACTGGCCTGTGACGATTTCTCGGAGCTAAGGTTGAGGTGATTTCATGGTCACTCTCAAAGAGGACTCTTCTGATTCTAGGGCTTTCACCCGTCCAGGAGATGCTGATGCCATTTGATATCCATTTGATATCCTGGCTTTCCCTTTCTGGTAGCGTATGAATTTTCATGTGACTTTAGAACTTCCCAGAAGCTGAGTCAGTGATGCTCATAGTTTTTATATCTTTTCATATGTTTTCATACTAGGTTCACAAGATTCCACAGCTTTGATTCCATTCCTCATCCGAAGCACCACCTGGTTCCAGGGCTTCAGGTCTCAAAATTGAGTCCTGAAGAGCCCGGGTGTGATAACTGTGATAACGTTCATCCGAAAGACTTGAGATTTTCACGCCAGCCACCAAGCCTGTATAGTGCATGCACCCAAGCCATGCTCAGCTGGTGGAGTGCGTGTTTCGGAACAAGTCCAGTGAAGTTCAGCAGGGCCCTGCAGGGGCCTTTATGGGCTGACAAACTTTGACAAACGCCTGGCCGAATGACCAACTTGTGAAAAGCTGCGCTTGGAAATATTTGGAACATTTCAAACCAGGCTGTCTTTTTTTGAATGATGTTGTAAGCATCTTGAAATTCATGCTCATGCAATCTCAGTAATCTCAGGTTTCGGCGGGCAAGGCGCACTTTGCCGAGATCCATTTGCAAAACAAAGATACGAGAATTTCCAGTTGCTAGAGAAACTGAGCAAGATCCTTGACCACTTCTGCTGTGACATTTGGTGCATTTTGGTGAAGGCTTTTCATGGTTCTAAGGTATTGTAAGAATGTACCCGCTGCTATCTCTGTCTTGGAGATGGTCTTTGGTGTCAGGTGATGCCCTCTTGTCAGGACACTGGCACAGCTATAGTGCGGGACTTGGTTGTCTCAATAGGTCTTGATTGGATTGAGCAAAGCAGAGCCTTGTGTTTGAACATGTCACGCGAATTCGTGCAATGTAAGAACTGAAGTCTCCTTTGGTGAGGCCATGGTCAAGCGTGGAACTCACGTCCTCACAGATGGACGAGATGAGGAAGTGTCTATTGAATTGCTTTGAGACCTCAGATTTGTGAGACCATGTGAGACCGTGAGAGACCTTGCAATGGACGACTTTTCTGCGTTGTGAGTACTCTCTGAGCAAGCTTGTTGAGCAAGTTATTTCAAGATATTTCAAGGAGTTCATTTCGCGCGGAGTCTACAAAGCCTATTCAGAGGGCTACTTGAGATACTCCCAGGCCCGACACTCCTAGGATTCTTGTTAAGAAAGCTTGGAACAGATGCATGTTCTCATGCGCACACGCACGGTTCTGTCGTTATAACATGGTCTTTTCTACGCTTTCTCCTAAAACTATCAGGAGGAAAAACCGATGCCGATGGCCATTATATAATGGCGATTATCAGGTTATGCAAAGTGGCATATGGAGCACCAGCAAGGATTTGGGTTCACTAAACCATGGAGCACTAGCTTGCAAAATGGTACAGATATGAGAAATAGCCCCACAAGCTTGCGAGTTGCCCACTTCGATCTGCGTTTTCAGGGTAACCGCCAGGTCGCACCACTGAGTATGTTCGAGGAGGCCAACACGAAGACAAATCTTCCTGCACAAATCGACATGCTCAGTCAGTCCAGCGCCTCAGATGACCTCGATGACTTGCAGTCACTATGACGACACATGACCACACTAAGGCATGGCAACACATACGACGTGCTCTACATTGCAAAAGGGGGTGGCAGCGCCAACAAGACACAGCTGCTAGTTGGGAATAGAGGACTGAAACAGCCAAACTGCCAAGCCTTTCACAGGTCTAGCATGGTCTGGCTTTGTGTACCTAGATGGTGGCCTGGTTCTAGGTTCAAAAAAGCCACCACATGATTCTGGCACCGTATTTTTTTGGGCATGTCCACACAGCTGTTTGTTATTCTTTGCCACTAGCTAAGGCTTTTACAGAAGACAAAAGGTGTGCTCAATGAAAAGGCTCAGCTGGTCAAAATCTCATGACTCACGACATTCTTGCCCAAGCACCCAGTCACATCCCTGCTGGCTGGACCGTGCACAGACATTGCGAACCGAATATGTAGCGTTCTAATCTCCCGTGGATACGTATATCCATGGCTTCACTTTCCTATTTATTTCCCTATTTATTTCCCTATTTATTTCACTATTTATTTCCCTATTAATTTCCCTATTTCTTTCCCTATTTATTTCCCTATTTATTTCCCTATTTATTCACCTATTTATTTCCCTATTTATTTCCCTATTTATTCCCCTATTTATTTCCCTATTAATTTCCATATTTCTTTCCCTACTTATTTCCCTATTTATTTCCCTATTTATTTCCCTATTTATTTCCCTATTTATTCACCTATTTATTTCCCTATTTATTCACCTATTTATTTCCCTATTTATTTCCGTATTTATTCCCCTATTTATTTCCCTATTTATTCCCCTATTTATTCCCCTATTTATTTCCCTATTTATTTCCCTATTTATTTCCCCATTTATTTCCCTCTTTATTCCCCTATTTATTTCCGTATTTATTCACCTATTTATTTCCCTATTTATTTCCCTATTTATTTCCTTATTTATTTTCCTATTTATTTACATATTTATTTCCCTATTTATTTCCCTATTTATTTCCTATTTATTTACCTATTTATTTACATATTTATTTCCCTATTTATTTCCCTATTTATTTCCCTATTTATTTCCTATTTATTTCCCTATTTATTTCCCTATTTATTTCCCTATTTATTTCCCT
>Ga0126342_10014706_pt1 | contig 13792 bp, 12 predicted proteins | sample Cyp1metagenome_FD_92528 | JGI IMG/M metagenome (GOLD analysis project Ga0126342, IMG submission 92528) | Coral microbial communities from Lord Howe Island, Old Settlement Bay, Australia - Cyphastrea 1 metagenome | ecosystem: Host-associated > Invertebrates > Cnidaria > Coral ...
GCCCCATGGCACAGGAGGCTGGCATCCGAATGGCATCGACAAGAAAATCATAAGTGCACAAGCGAGGAGAATCGCAAGTGCACAAGCGAGGCAAATCATAAGTGCACAAGCGAGTGCTCGCCCCAACACGAATCGATTCAAATTTAACAGTCATGATAATAAAACATCATAAAACGTACTTACACAATAGTTATGTATATGTATGTATATTCATGTATATTTGTATATATTTATGTACAAAAAAGTAGAACAAACATTATATAATGTCCAAGCATGGCCGAATCCGGCCCTCACCTCCTCTTCACCGAGACCCGGACCAATAGGCAGCATTTGCCTCGTCAACGCATGCCAACCTGGCAGGGGATGGCCACACGCCACGCGTTGGATGAATAATTGGAATTAATTGGACATATCACTTGAAAACTTCCTAGAAACTCAGTTCATGATGGAGTTTTTTGATTAATCATTATTACATATATTATTGACTGAATTATAAATCATGAATTACCAACTTAATAAGTTACTAGTATTAACCCATCATCATCAAAATCATTAATGGTTGATATTTATATCACTCAATAACTTAATAATGGTTGCTTAATCATGATTCATCCGGGAGGGAGCGTTTTGTTTGAGCACTCTGGTAGACTTCACAGATTCAACCAGGATAGAGGCCATAAAAAACACACAGGACCTGTGAGATTTTGACCACGACCCTTCACCAATAAAGACTAGGGCCATCAACACGCAGAATCTAACGGATCAAAACTGTGTTGGGGGTAGCGTTATTTGAGCAGTCACGAAACAAGCGTTGGCTTTCAAACTGCAACAACCATACATGCTCATACATGTACAGTACTGAGCAGTGTCACACACACACGTAGGCAAGAGTGTCCCTGATTCATGCAAACACTTTTGGATTTCTCGATCTGCAGGTTTGTCGCAAGCCCCCTTGTCGAAGTTATGTTGCAATTGGATCTTACTGTTTTTTTGTTCAACACATGACGTGACACATAAAAGCAACAACCCCTGCAGACCATTTAGTTCATCCTTTCACAAACCAATTCAAAACTTACAACGTTCGACAAGTATAGATGATCAACATCCATTATCATCCATTCAACAACAAAAAAAAACAGAAACCCAGTCCACGCCCTTTCGGACGGACTCCGAACCGCGGTTGCCGCCGGGCGTACCATGGCACGGCCAATTGGGCGGCCCCTTGGCTTTCCAAACGTCTCGACCACGTGCTGGGCATCTGTAGAAGCCTCGGGGTGATCGCGGAAAATGCTGCTGAAACTCTTTAGCAAAATCGACATTTTTCTAACAAGTCACACTGAGGAGAAACTACGGTAAAATTGGATTGGTGGTATACCAACGGTTTCAACCTACCCCTCTGAAAAATGATGGAGTGAAAGTCAGTTGGGATGATGACATTCCCAACAAATATGGAAAGTCATAAAGGCCATGTTCCAAACCACCAACCAGGATACATGGGATTGGTTTCGACAAAAAACACCAACAGTTTCGACCCTAGGATCTTAGCATCTGTGATAGGATCTTGGGGGCCATAGTGCCATAGCCCACACTGGCAAATAGAAATCCAAAGTGAGTGTGATCTGGTTTCCACATATATCATGTATATATATATATATAATTCTATATATTGTATATAATACATTATAATACATTATGATATACATATATCTACACATGTGAAGCTACATAGCAAGACACCAAACGATACAAAAGAACATAACCATAAATCAAGCTCCTGGTGCCCTTCCATGGCACTAGCGAACTAGCCACCTCCATGGCTTCAGGGATTTCCCGGCCAGCCATTTTTGATGACGGATTTATACAGATTTTATATATCGCATGAATTATTATCTCATTGCTATGCTATCCCAAGATTAATGATAGTAGCAATAAATATATTATACATGAAAACAAATACATAAAAACCATACGAAATACAAATAGATAAAAACCATACGAAACTACTTTCAACCATCATAATTTATCTGCAATTTAGGTCATATGTTTTAGCCCATCCCACATCTCAAAATTCCGTCGCTTTCGCTGATGTACCTGGTCGCATTGGACTCGGCGGCGAGCACAGCCTGGTGACGGCTGACGGGGCTGGCATCTTGCCGGAAAAAAAAAACGTATGGAGGAACCGTAGGGTCAGCCGTAGGACATGGCACAAAGGCTGGGTCGGTATCATTCTCATCCCGTGATGTCGAATTATTGACAACCCTTTAGCTGGACAAGTCATCTCATAGATTCCCTGGAGAATGCTTCGGGAAGTTGGAAACTCTGCTGAGGTACATAAACACGGCAGAAACCTCAACGGTTGTATGCCACAGCATTTTTTGGAATGACTGAATTATTATTCTTGCTTATACTTATACTTTTGATATTGCTGGCCATTTCTTTGGAGGTCCCTGACCCTTACAGAATTGAAACTACACGAGCAAAAACTACTGGGAAACAGGCAAGGTCGGCCAACTGGGTATGATTCGCCCAAAATACGAACAGCTTTGTCGGAAAATTGAAGGGAAACACCCTTTGTTTTGGTTGATCATCATTTACCCCATTAACATTGCCATATGGGCTGTATACTCCATGTTCAGTCAAATATATCGAATTGCTTAAAATTCAACCTCATCAAATATCCCGTAACGTATCCCATTAACAATATTCAAAACCCATTATTTACAGTGTCTCATAGTAACCAATAGTTACCAACTGGTGCATGATTTCGCAACCATCCATAGCATATCTAACATTCATAATTATTATACCCAATTGCAATTTCACTAGCAAATTCGGACTCACATTCTTATTAACATATTCCATCCACACCATATTGTGGATGGGCCAGCGAAATCCTGCATCACCAGATGGTTGAACCCCAAACAAAATCATGGAATGTTTACCATCTATAAACTGGTGATAAACGGATTTTCTTAACCATCCACAGTAGTATAAACCATAAACCATAACCAGATTTCTATTCACCACCCACATATCTATAGATGGATATCACCAGATACACTTAAGGGATATTTCACCATATAACCAACCATACCATAGACAACCAGATACAGAACATAGATACTACCCAGAACATAGTTTTAACCATAGATTAACCATGTAACCATATAACTGGTGATAAGCATATATTAACCATATAACCATAGTTATAACCATAGATTAACCATATAACCATATAAACCATAGTTTTAACCATAGTTTTAACCATAGATACTATAGTTTTAACCATAGTTTTAACCATAGATACTATATAGATACTACAGATTAACCATAGATTAGCCATAGATACTATATAGATACTATAGATTAACCATAGATTAGCCATAGATACTATATAGATACTATAGATTAACCATAGATATCAACCATCCCTCACAACTGGTGATCAGCGGATCCACATCCCTCAACTGCTGCAGGATCGCCTCTGATGGCCTGGAGGATTGCGCCAGCCCTTGGGGTGCCAGTGCTGCAGCGTCGTCCTGACACCATGGAAGTGCCGTGTTGGGATCATTTTTCCATATGCGTACATATATAATATATACACACATATAATGATATATTAATATATATATATATATATACATACTGATATATATATATATATATGATGATATACATACTAATATATATAATGATACATGTATATATATATATACATATAAATATACACATAGCAACCTAATGATATATATATATATATTTATATATACACATAATGATACATATATAATTGTATATATATAATCCTCCGTAGAGAATGCTCATGAAAATGATATAAATGATCGGGGGTCATTCTCTATATACTGTATATATAATATGTAAATCAACATACAATGTTCATGCGGGTGTTTCTGACAGGAATAAAAAAATATGAAACAACCAAACGCATTGTGGAATGCAAACCACTCCGGGTGGTGATGCTTCAGCAACAAAAGGGTTTTATAATGTTATAATTATATATATATATAAACAAACTGGGGCGTAGAATATCGTAGAATCATTAGTCTTGGGAAAAGTGGTAGTGTACCAATAGAACTCGCACATAAAGACAGTCGAGCCCGCATTCACTGGCCAATTAAAGATAAAAGATCGAACAAGAGATCACATCTTCTGTCGGTCTTTTTTCCATCGAATTGTAAAGCATCATACTTTTCAAACTGGGATGATCTACTAATGTTAGTAAAGCAATAGAATTCACAATCCCCCAATGTACCATTGTTATGGGTGGCATACACCATCAAATATGGGTGGTTTATGGTGGTTTACTGTTGCTTTACTAAGATTATAATGGGATGCCTTACTTGGAGGACCATCCCACTTAGTAAGTGGTTTATTATGTTTATTTTTGTTACTATCCATTTATAGACTTGCTGGAAAGGGGACTTACTAAGTACAACTCGCTCAAACTATAAGCACAACTAAATATAAAACCTATTATAGGCTTATAGGACTGTAAACTTACTAAGCACAAATAACCTGCTTCGGGGACTTACCCTCTGGTAAACTAATATAACTCTGGAAAATCACCATTTTTAATGTGTAAATTCACTATAAATGGCCATGTTCAATAGCTATGTTAGTTTACCAGAGGGTACTAAGCACAGCACGCGTAGGTCGCACGTCCCGTCCTCCATGGGTCGCAGCAGCACAAAACGCACCACTTCTCCTTGGCGAAGCCCCTTCGGATAATGTGATGAAAGTCAAAGCCATTTTATGGTAACCTCCAAGCGAAGATGAAGCAGTACTCTAATGTAATTAAACTACAATACTAAAATAGTGATCACACGTGATCACGCTAATATTATTCTGCATCTTGGGGAGGTTCTTTCTTTGAGATGTATGAAATTGATGATAGAATGAACATGAATGAACAATATGTATACATATGCTACATATGTATATTATATATTATATATAATTGGTGGTGGCATACAGAAATCCCAAAGACACGCCATCCAACCTGGAATCCCTGGAAATCCCTGAGACATTCCAAGAAACGTAGCAAGGGCCATGGAAGTGCCTTCACCAAGTGCCGCGTCGGCGTTCCAATGTGCATAACGAACCATATCGATAGTATTCGATAGCCCCTCCGTTCCTATGGAAAAAGTTTCAGTCATGTATATAAGTTATATAAGATTATAAGAGTGTTGGGGGAAAACAAGGAAAGCACGTAGATTTTACGGCTTGAGGTGACTGAAGTCTTCTTCCAGCATATGGTATTTGGATGTATTTGGTACATTGCAAGCACCCACCAGCTCGACTGTCTGTGTGAATCAAGAGAGGTATGTACCTTAACGAAAGGGATTGTCCATCTTGATAAAATCCAGTGCATGTTGGGTTTCGGTTTCATGGGGCATCTGGGACCAAAGTTAGATGAAGGGAACAAATGCAGAAAAAAACCGTGATTACAGTATACCACTAGTGGATTAGTGGTAAAACTAAGATGGTTTCCTGCAACATTATGTTTAAACCAACCAAATAGACCATCACTGAGGATACAAGAAGTCCTGCACTACGACCCGTGCTTAGAGCCATTTGCCCTGCCTCGGCCTCATGTGTCGCAGCACACACCTGCCACGGATGGGCCATGATGGGCCAGTTTATCGTTCGAGGCAAAATTACAAGCGAGAACCATCCAAATTCATCCAAATTCATCCAAATTCCACAAAAACTCGAATCGAACAGAATCATCAATAACTCAATCAATAACTCAATCAATAACTCAATCAATATTGATATTCACACAAGAGTCTGAAGCAACTCCAGCAAGTCCACCGACTGGACCAAGGCCATCTACAGTAGCCCCCTGGGCCCGGCCTGGGGCCACGCCTGCTGCATGGCTGAGAGTTGCTGAAGACGTGCAAAGCCGTCCACGTAGACACCCAGCAAGCCGACCTCGTTTTTGGATGTGAAGCCCCAAAAAGGTGCTGAAAAGATTGGGGATTTCCATATGTTTTCTGGTTTAATGAGTTTCCATATGTTTTCTGGTTTAATGAGTTTCCATATGTTTTCTGGTTTAATGGGATGGAATTTACTGGAATATAACAAGATATACCATAGATCCTCACACCAATAAAGTGGTTGTCGTTGATAAGCCTATACTTATAGTATTCAAAAGGTACTATAAGTCTCCCTTCCGTGGATTATCCCATTTCTAGATGGGTGAAGCTACTCCTAGGAAAAACCAGCGATAAATGTCATCCTGGGGTGATCCAAGTCGGCCTTCCCAGTGGAGATGTCCGGAGAGTTTTGGGGGATAACATTACATCTTTGTTCATAGAAGATTGGTGATGAATGATGAAATATTAGATGAAATATTGGTATACTGTAACAGTATAACATCTGTTGGAGATGAAATAGGTGATGTTCATTGATGTTCAAAAAACATGTTCCATGGTGAAAGAATATGATGGAATATGTCTCAACATCTAGACCCAAAATGACCCAGTCTTTTGTGTAAATAGGCAAAGAACTAGCTGGGGTCGGTTGCTGAGAAGTAGCAAAAATCGAAGATCATTTGATCCCACATATGGATACATATGGATGATAATCCTACTGGCAGTATCATAATCTGGGATAATTAATGAAGCAGTCTTATCGATAATGTGCTGAATAATCACAAATTTCATGAACTCTATGATTTCAAACTATGTCAAATATGATCATATGAAAAAGGGCAAATCACGATGATGATCATATCAAATATTATCAAATATTATCACATATTATCAATTATATTATCGAATATTATCTTTATGAACTATGATGATCATATAAATTCCGATCTCTACTGCTGGGTTATGTTCAAAACCCAGGACGCACTGAACAGCGGAGCTGCCCTCGGAGTCCATTTTTGGGATCATCAAACCCATTTTTGCTGAAAAACACGTTGCTGCACTTGGAAATGATGGGTTAAACATGGGTTGAACCAGATTAAACCAGGCTCATGTTATATGTATATATATATATGTATATATATATGTATATATATATGTATATATATATGTATATATATATATATTAGCTAACATATTTGACAAAACTCCACTTGAGACTCTCAGCTGGGCACACCTTACGGATTTCACCAACATTGGATTTGACAAAGCTAAATTGGGGGGTTGTCGTTCACTGACAATCACCATATTGCTATCATCTAGTTACTCTCTGGTAAACTAACACAGCTATTGAAAATGGCCATTTAGTTCGTTGATTTACCCGTCAAAAAATCTGGTTTTCCATAGTTATGTATACGCGTTTACCAAAGGCTACAGTTATGTATGGGATATCCCCGATTATAGTGAATATCCATCATATATCAAAATATGGGATATGATATGAAATACTATTATCATCTATTATCATTATCCCATACCCATAGAATCCATGTATGGTATATATAGTAACATTGGGGTATATTGATGGTAAATGTTACCATATATACCATACATGGATCCTATGGGATAACTACTACAGTGACTGAAACCATCATATCCCATTCTTATCCCATCTCCAGCAACCCAGGCGCCGCCATGGACGCACGCTGATTGGCCGTGGCTTCATCCACCTCCGGGGCAGGCTCGCACAGAAATCCCATGGGAAATGGCCCATAGAAATAGATGATTTTCCCAGCTAGAAACCTCCATTTATCTGTGTGTAGCTGAATATATTGCCCTCTGGTTGTGACTAATATAGCCATGGTTTTTCGATGGCCCTAATCGAAATAGATGGTTTACCGAACTTAAAAAAATCTTAAAAATGGGTGGATCTTTCCATGGCGAACTGTTAGACATAACCAGATGGTATATGGCACATATATCGGGATTTAACTGATCTAACCAACAATTTGGAAATATCGTGAAAAAACGATGGAAAGTTTTAGAATATTTACATGTTTTTACTATATTTTGATGGATGATTTGCAATGGGGTTTAACCCAATAAATATATGTAAAATCTCATGGGAATATAACCTGTATATGGTTTATATATATATATATGTGTGTGTGTGTTATGTTTATTCACCAACAAATATATGGGGAGTATAATTGTAAATGGTAATATATAGATTCTTTTCTACGGATGATTTATGGATGATTTACAATTGATATGTTTATTCGTGAATATTCATGGCTATCAATGTTCAACAGTTTACACTGGATGTCGAAAACCCATGTTGATATACATATATATATATACATATATACTTACATATAATTATATATATACATATAATTATAAACTGTATATGTGCAAGTCTAATGATTATTCGGTTATTCTGTCTGGATCTGGATATTTATGTGCAAACTAGTTTCCAATAGATTATTGATAATTTGAAATACATATCAATGAATATATCTTCTGTTTATTGAATACAGTCACAGTTCTTGAAACACACCCAATACGTACTAACTAGTATCAAAAACAAAACGCTGTATTGCCAGGTTTGATCATGCTTGATGAGTGGCGGAAAAGTCACCGGGATAGACAGCACAGTAATCGTATCCATCCCGCATCTATGGGGTGACGATTGAGGTCACCGAGTGTCAAACCTCGGAGTTCCAAAGATTGGGATAGATGATGTATATTAAACTGGGATACATTGGGTTTTCATGTGTTTCACAATGTTTATCAACATATTCATTTTGAGCCATTTCTGCACGACAACAAAAAAGGGTGTGTCATCATCAACATCAACTGCTTGGCTTGGTGGTTTTAACCCATCCGAAAGTTATCTCAATCGTCTCAACCAATCATCTCAACTATGGTTGAACCACAATAAACTAAGTTATCCCCAAGTTATCCCTAAAATTTAACTTTTTAACCATAAACTGACCACGGCCTATGCGACCCATCCCATCGTGGCTTCGGCTTCGACCTGAGCACCGCTCTTTCCATCACCGATGATGTCCAACAGCTTCGCAGCCAGGGCCGCTAAGGCTGCCTGGGCATCGGGATCCTCCAGAATCTCAGGAGGGTCCAGTGGAAAAACCCGTCGAAATCTACGGCCAGAACGGGGATGCTGCCCGGGGGAAGTGAGTGTTTTTATCGGCGCAGTCAAAATGACATGGATTTTCACCAGGGCCTGTGTTACTCCCGATGATATCAATAGATTCGCTGGATTGGTTGAAGGGAAAATCTACGGGAGACCATCGATTTTCTCCTCAAATCCAGGGGGGGTCATGCATTTGTTTCCTTAAACCAATCCAGCGATAGATACACAACACGACGATGTGATTGCCATTTACTATTACTAATCAGTTTAGTAATACTTTTTAGTATATAATGATAAACACATATAAACACTGATTAAAACAACACACAAACACACTACACAACCAAACTTTATGAGGCTAAGAAAAGAGCGATACCAATAATCAGCGTTCATCTGACTGGCCAATAGGAATAGAATGCTGACAAGGCTTCGAAAAGCACTGCTTTTAGGGATGCAATTTGGGAATTATCTTACTGGTGCTTAGCAGGGAATGGATGGGAATGGGGAAATGGGATTGATTATCATTGATAGTTATTGTGGATCATTCCCTCATTCCCTACTAAGCACAAGTAAGTTATTCACATCGTAGATTCTCTTTGTTTTCTAGGCAAACAAAGACCCTGACTTCCCAATGTCTGCATGGAATTTTCGAAGAAAATTCATCAGAAATTGTACTCACCGTTATCGGGGTTCGTTAAGATATGAAGATATCACCCCCAAAAAATACCACTGGAAAATATCTCCGCATGGCTAGATATGAATTCTATACCAAAAAAACATATCCATTCCTCGCCAGGACTGGATGGTAGGATGCTAAGTACGAAAAAAGGCAATTAGGCACTTGTATCATGGACACATGCGTTTCATCCCCCGTTCATAAAAGGTTTACATTGTGGTTGATAATCCTTATTTACCAACCAGATTCGTGTTGTTTCCATTTGTTTCCATATACCCTAGGGTAAACTAACCTGTGGAGCTTACCCATGTAATTAGATCATTTTCCAAACAAACGCCATATCATCATGCTTTTTCCTTATCTTTGTTGTGTTTACCCTCGGGTAAAATGTCAAGATTCCGCAACCATCTCCGCCTTGACAGTGGTTGCTACCAAGGCAGGTGGTGAGTCCTGGTCAGCTTCACGGCGGCTGTGGTTCACAAACGGAATTTTGACATTCCAATATTGAAACAATCATAGGGGTTAAAATTTCATAATGAATTAGTCAATGGGAATTCCAGGATCCTAAAATCGAGGTACCGTACCATATAAGGCCATTGAATTAGGGGTAAAATTGACATTCCAACATTTCAATATGTTCGAACATTCCAATATTGAATTCTGACATGTGGCTCCAAAAGTTGGAATCTTCAGTTTTCCCCGGGGTGAATTTTGACCCTAAACAAAGGAGATCACGTGTTGGTCCGATCCTGATACTATCCCCATATTTCTTGGCAGAACCAGCATGTTTTCAACCATGTTCAGCTCATTAAAAAAGTGATATGCTTAAACATTCGAATAATTGTATTATATTATATAATTTACTTGTGTGCAAATATATATATACACATTAAACAACTTTAACTACAATATGATGATATGTATAAATATAAGTATATGTATATATATATATATCATTTTGGCATTACATCAAAGACAAATAGCATGATGTCATCATAGTCAAAATAAAAAACATCATCAACGACTACCATCACCAATATAAAATCGAAATAATCATTGATAATGCCAAAATGATTGTGATTATAATTAATACTGATCACCAATAATGCGTACCACTACCATTAATCACCATTAATCCACTACATCAATCATTATCATTAATCATCATTTTTTAATAGTGATAATAAACATCATCAAAGACTATTATCAAAATAATCATCATTAATCATTATCGGTAGTATAATGATAATTCCAATGATAAGCATTAACTATTTATTGGTATAATATCACCATTTAGTGGAATTATATTCCATTACATTTGGTTGGTGGCCGAAGGAAGTTTAGAAGTCAAACTTCCGACAATATGGAGAGATGAAAAAGCAGTCAGCAGGGAGAAGAGTCAGAAGAGAAAAGATCAGAAGAAAGAAGATTCAGGTGCGCGAAAAGGTAGGAAAGTCGCGAAACACTGTGTTTTTTCGTGGTTTTGATGGTTTACCTATTAAAAATTGTGATTTTCCATGGCTATGTTAAATAACCAGGTAGTAGGGATTTCATTGTTGTTTGGGGTACCATTTTTGGCATGGTAGTGCGTATGTGAAATTCATCTACAATCAGATAATATATGATCATATAATATAATATTATATAGACACATAGACATGTGCAAACAATTTTAGATGGTACCCTCTGGTAAATTAACATAGACCCTGGCAGTTGTCGGGGTTGGAAGACTAGTGTCCATTAAAAATTGGTGATTTTCAGGGTCTATGTTTATTTAACAGAGGGTAAATCCATTGTTTTTGGAAGTTTGGTTCCACTAAAGCACCGAATTCCGCCACGAACAAACCGCAGATCCTCGGAGGCGCTCGCCTCCAGCGCCTCGCAGATGGGCGGTTGACCATGTAGTTGACCATGGGCAAAAAAACGATGTTTGACCATTGGCTATGTATATTTATATATATATATGCAAATATTCGTCATAGTTGTACCAAAAAAGTGGCCTTCAGTTATGTTTGTAGGTTTCGATTTCCCTATATTTTTGAAGATAAGATAACTAACCCGCATAAACCCTACTAATCGGAATTATTATAAACGAACTTAGCTACCTATGTGGCACCCTGTTAATATGAATCAAAACTGCTTACCCAAAATGGGACGATATATATCCACAAATTCGAACCACAAAGCTTGGATTGCAAGCAACAGCAATGGTGACTTGAAAAAAGATAAGTGGTGATAGAGGCAACGGATGATTGTAGAATATTGTTGCTTTAGCGTCAAAATGCTCACTTAGATTTGACCAGGAACATGATTTTTTTGGTATCAACTGATGATACATGATTGGTTTTTTGCGACACAATCATTATCATTGAATGAATATCCATTGATCATTGAATGAATGTCCATCTCTTACGAATTGCTCCATTCACTACAATAATATAAATAACTATCAGAGTCAAAGAAATATATCATATAATAATATATATATATAGAGATTGGCAAATGATACATCGATATATCCCAATCGATCAGAAAATCATTAACTGTTAAACAAGGCCATCCTCGTTGCTCAACGAACAAAAAACAAACCCTCCAAGAGGTCACGGAGCAAGTCTACGCAAGCGCCAGCTGTAGATCTGGATCAAGTAGACGAATTCCTCATTGATAAATAGTTCTACTTCAATTAGTAGTTCTTAGGAAAAACTGAATAGTTCTACTAGGAATTCCTAACTATCCTTGTAGCCAAATTGAATAGTTCTACTTCAATTAGTAATTCTAATTATGATTTGAATAGTGCCAATTCATACTAATTCAGAATTAAATAGTTCAAGCAAAATCGTACTACACGTGATTCTCATAATAACTATAGTCAACATAGAATATCATGTACCCACCTGTGCAAAGCTTTTGTATCTGACTATTTAGAATATAAAAGCCATCCCAATTCCAGTACTTGGTATCACCAATGGTTTGCATCAATTATAATATATGTATAGCCTCAAAAATAATACCCTCTGGTTATGACTAACATAGCCATGGAAAATCCCCAAAATAAATGGATGATTGTCCCACTAAAACCTCCATTTATAAGGGATTTTCCATGGCTATGTTAAATAACCAGAGGGTAATATAGAAAACTTCAAATTTATATAAAATATATACGTCAAAATTGAACCTATTGTATGTAATCGTCTTCGTATTTTTCAATGAGCAGGGCAAATGCCGCCAACCGAGCCAACCTGCAACAGTGGCCAGCGCTCCTCCAACGCCTAGAGAGGGATGAGGCAAGAATGGAGGTAAAAGCCATAGATATGATATAACATGTATATATGTATATACACATACATATCTATATAAAATTACACATAAAATATATTAATATAGAATATGTATACATACATTATATATATATGGACTGAAACCTACGAAAAAGCTGTTCCCATATTCAACAAGTGGATGACAATCTCACTGGCTGAGCCCACCAATTACACTTTGCCAATCCCAGCCATACGGGATCTAGGGATGCAAAGAAACAGTTTCACGGTGAGAAACCAGCAAAACGGCAAAACTTGTGGTATTATTAACCACTATCCTGATCATGATCATGGTCATAGGTAATAGTTAATAATAGTGATTGACCATGGTATTATTGTGATTCTAGCAGTTTCTTCCCCATATTCCAGGGCCGAACATATTCCATGCCAAAATAGCTGGGAAATTTCAGGGAATTGCGAAGACCCCTGTCAGGTGAAATTTGTACTTCATACAGTTTGCCAAGTACTCCTTTTTTTCTGGCACGTACGTTGTCGACTGCACATGTTCTTCCCCAAAGACGATCCTTACTTTCAACAAATTCTGGAAATGTCATAATCAATAATGTTGAGCTTTCCAAAAATGGATTAATAATGTTCTTTTTGGAATTTGTCATCTACACTTTTCAGAATCTCAAAACCCAATTCATAAGCTTTCAGCTTATGTTCTGGCACGCTTGGCTGGCCTTTCACCAGCAGCGCCATCCCCATCTTTCTTGACATCTTTGTGGCCCCGCAAAGAGCTCTGCACAAC
>Ga0126342_10014707_pt1 | contig 13791 bp, 11 predicted proteins | sample Cyp1metagenome_FD_92528 | JGI IMG/M metagenome (GOLD analysis project Ga0126342, IMG submission 92528) | Coral microbial communities from Lord Howe Island, Old Settlement Bay, Australia - Cyphastrea 1 metagenome | ecosystem: Host-associated > Invertebrates > Cnidaria > Coral ...
GCCTTGTGTGTAAAAGCGTCTGTGTGTAAAAGTGTCTGTGTGTAAAAGCGCCTGTCTGTAAAAGCTTCTCTGTGTAAGGGGTTCTCTGTGTAAAAGCTTGCTCTGTGTAAAAGCTTCTGTGTGCAAAAGTGTTTGCAATGCAAACTTTTGTCTTGTACTTATGCTATATTGTCTTGATACTCCTCTTCTCGACTGCCCGTAACACATCTTTAATAATTATATTGTTTTGTAATATGGTGTCTCCATACTAACAAGAGAAGACCCTGCTCCTCTACGCTCTCGGGCCATCCGTCGTCTAATTTAAATCATATCGACTCAACTGGTTATACAATCAGCTTTTGGGTCCGTATGTTTTTCTTTTCAGCGTGACCTGGGATGTCGATGTTGCTGGTTGGTTTGTTATCTTAGTAATAGTATATCTTAGTGTTTTTCGTCTATATACACACTTTGTTCCATGATTTCGTACATGTTTAATCATGTTTAGTAATGGACTATACATATATATATGTGTGTGTGTTGCGGCGAATGGATTGAAATATTTTTGCACATGTAAACGCCACCTCGTGGTGTTGATCGTTTTTGGATTTTATAACGCAGCTGCGAAGGACAGTAGGGAAAGATGCTGGCAGCAGTGACCTCCAACCTTCCATGTGCAGAATACACGAGCAATTGGGTACCATAACATGCCACACATCAATCCCGCAAAGCAGGTGTCAAGTATTTGACGTGGGCTTCTTGGTCGCCCAGCTTGTCCCAGTTTCTGACAGCTTCAGGTACGAAACTACCACAGGAGTGTCTTGGTTACAATCCAGAAAACCCTTGAAACATTTTTGTCGCGCTCACTAGGCTACTACCTGATCCGTTCGGAGATTTGGTAACAACATGCCAGGTTTTTGCACTTTACAGAGAACCGAAAACCACCATACCCCAATCTACTGGGATTCAACCCCAGTCCATTATATAACCTAAGCATAATAGATAATTGAACATGCACCAGATACTTATACAGATGATTTCTCTGAAACGTTTTTTTTTCCCAATATTGTTATGTTCATTTACCGAGGCGTACTCCCCAAAAAGTTTCCTAGTATACACCATTATCACTCACAGCCGGAGATGAACGCCTTACCCATATATGACTAATGACATCCCACTACAACCGCTATAAATTCACCATACCTTGGTGAATCCCCGGGTGCCATGCGGCGCCGGCGCCATCGTCTCCTGGTAGCGCTGGCTGCGCTAGCGCTGTGGACGAGCGTCGCGAGGACGAGCTTCTCTGCGCCGTCGCGGCGTGATGAAGATTTTGGCTGGGTCGAACTCATGAGGTATGAGTCCAATGAATGAGAACTTACTGGATCTTAATGGGATATTCATGGGATATGGGTGGATATGGGATTTTAAGAAGTTGATATCGTTGACTAGGTTGTTTGGTTTATGGTGATGAAGTCACTGTAGTGAGGTGGGCGTGCGAGCTGACATACATAACTGGGGGGCACCGCGTTGCGGACGGCGGGAAATCTCACCACACAGTATGACAATGATTCAGTGCTTGCGTAGGAACATGCAGAATTCAAAAGGGATGGGCATCCACATAAACCCCAGCTGTTTTGATGTAAAAACCATGGGTGTGGCTCGTGGCCCATATCCGATATCCATATACGGGTTGAACCAAAAAAATGTGGAGTTGAACATGAAGAAGGATGTCAGTGTTTCAATATCTCTTGCAATATTTATATACATATTTTTGCAGGCTTAAAAATAGGTATTCTGTTGTATTCTTGCAGGGTACCAAAGATTGGCTGCTGAAAAGATGAGTTCTTTTTTGTGTGTTGTGGGTATGTTGGCGTTTGATCTTGAGGGCGGGTGGAAAAAACATGTGCTGCATAACCATGGTGGTAGGCTCCATAAGTTGGCTTCTAACGCCTGTAGCTGTAACTGTGGTGAAGAATTACGGATAGTAAAACCCACATGTTATGGGTCAAAGCCAGCGAAAGAGAGGATAACTAGGTAGCAGAACGTGGCAGATACAGCTCGTAAACATGCAGATTACCGGTGACCCAGAGCAGCTGCATGTGGCTCACGTAGTGTAGCATCATACCAGGGCTCAATCACTTCAGCCAGCGGCTTGTAATATGGTGTTTACATCAACGGGAATTTCAGGATCCTAAAATGGAGGTACTGTACCATATAAGGCCATATTTTGCGGGGATATCCCCTCACATAGGCCTTATATAGGCCTTATATATATGGTAGGTACCTCCAATTTAGGTTCCTGAAATGGACATTGATTACACCGTGTCAACAAACATGGGGACCCAAGTGCTGCCATTGAGTGGGGCAGCACCCGTTACTAGTAGTATGAACCATCAAGAGCTTTGCTGTGTGCACCCGATGATATGCAAACATGGAGATGCCCACTCACATCTCGAGTCTGTTTTTTGTTCGCGATCCCCCTGCTTTTGTTCATGAACTAAGTCGTTATGTTGTTGCTTTTAAATCCTCGAAAGCTTCCATTTTTGCCGTTCAACATCCCAGGTCTTCCTATTTGAATTGCTGGGTTGCGACCTTCATTTGTCTTTCTCAGGAAATTGTCCACCACCTTCGACGAGCTCTGGACATTGCTTGCGACGCGCCAGGAAGCAGTGGTGGACGGAGTGGCATCTCGGCCGCCACAAAAAATGGAAACGATTGTTTTTCGTATTTGCCGCGTAAAGGCAAAGAAACTGGTTTGCGGATGTTGGCGGTAAATTTCTGCATCTTCCCCCCGGCAACCAAGCAACCAAGCAACCAAGCAACCAAGCAACCAAGCAACCAAGCAACCAAGCAACCAAGCAACCAACCAACCAACCAACCACCCAACCACCCAACTCCCGCCCGCCCACCCACCCAACCACCCAACCACCCAACCACCCAACCAACCAACCAACCAACCGAGCAACCAAGTCACGGTCATTACCACATTTTTCCAGACGCCCAGTGTTTGCGAGTTACATCCTCGTTTTCGTCTGTCCATTGTTTAACTTAACATAACTTAACCCTTGATACCTTTGGACGCCAAACACCAAACAAATTGAGAGCCATTCGTAGGTATGTGTCTCAACTTTGGGCACCATCAGTCACCTCATTCATTTAAGGTATTTTCGTCAGTTTTGCCAAGTTCTGCTGGTTGCCGTTGTTTTTCATCCTCCTCCTGTTAAACATAGATAATGTATTGTTACGTGATTTGACATGCTACACGTGTGTGTATATCATGATCTGAATTTGTCAAGAAAATACAGTATCTATGTTCACAGTGGTGCCCAAACAGACAAACCATATGTATACTACTATATGTTTTAGAAAGCATTTAGTGGTTGTTTTTGGGTGATAGGCTTATATATACTAGATCACACAAATCTACGTAATATATAGTCAGATGACACCACCCGGCCGTATCAACAAAGTTTATATATATATATACTTTTTTTTATTTGTTCATTTTTTTATTTGTTTATGTATTTATTTATATATATATATACATAACTATATATGTATAGATATATCATGTTGTAAATTGTTATTTGGTCCCATTGTCGAGGTACCCCAAAGTCGGATCTCAAACCAGCAGCCCACACCAGCAGTTAATCATTGGGTAAAAAATTGGTTTGGGGTTCACATAATCAGCATGTTTATAAACTGGACATGGCATTGACTGACAAACCTATCATGATTGATCCTGAAGCTTGATTTTTGCACGAACCCCAGTTCATCACTCAAATTCTCTTTTCATCCCATGAAATCCTTTTGGAATCCCATTAAGCCCCATTTATATAAAGCTCTTGAAACCCATATACCCTCTGGTAAACTAACATAACTATGGAAAATCACCATGTTTAATAGGAAAATCCACTATTTCTATGATAGCTATTTTGAAATTACCAGAGGGTAAAGCTCATTAAACCCAGTAGAAAACAAATTTTTGCAGCGCGACAGTCCCACGGCTTCTTAGGACGCCTCCCTGCATCAGCTGTCGGCACCCAGTAGCCGCAGGGCCTGGCAGCAGCTGGCAGAGCTGGTCACGGCGCAGGCGACAGGGTTGCCATAGACCAATGGCAATTTGACCGTGAAAAATGCGGTAAAAATGTTTCTTTTCTAGGGTAAAACCACGATTTGAACGTGGAAAATGCTGATTTTATGGTAGAAAATGGTGGGTTTGTGAAAGGACATGGTGGGTACCATCAAGAGAACATGTGTTTTTTTTTGTGGTTTTAACACGCAGGAAGGTGAACAGCTGGTGAATGACTGATTGGGGTGGCTTGGGCTGTTCCCCCTATTGTTTTGGGTTGAAGTGGGAAGTTGAAGTGGGTGGGATGTGGTGGGCATGGGATTGTTCGTTTCCCCCACGTATATATATTTTTTTATTTTTGAATTATTTATTCATGTGTATGTTTTTTTGAATGCATTTTTCATTATACGGAAAAATCAACTTTATCATTGTGTGCTTGCTGCTATTTCAAGATTGAACCTGAACCATGCGGTGATTTTCCGATTGTTGGTAATCTCTCCATTTGCATGGGTAAATCCATTTTTTGAACTTGTTTCGTTGGTTGCGGGTTGCATCAAATCAACACACGACCCTGAAATCCCCATTTTTGCTTGCAAAACAGTGCTGAACATGAGTTCTGCTGCTTAAACCCAGGAGAATCTCCAAGCACTAAGTATCTCCAAATCTTGTTGCTTGAATCATTGTGAAATTTTACCTGTTCATGGTTAACTCACCATGGTTCTTGCTTAACTTTCCATTTTTATTGGTTAATTTCCCATTTCTATTGATAAACCCTAACTCACGAATAGAACTAATGAATTGTATAATTAGTTTTTCTTGACTAGCAACCCATTCTCAAAGTTTAACTCCGCATTTTGGCTGCTCAAACCTCCTATTTTTTGCAACGTCCAGGAAACCCCAGAGGCGTTGGATGGTTCCAAGTATGTGAGCCTCAGGCGGCGAAACGAGCAAATTTGGGGTTGGTGTGCGTGTGTGCGTGTGTGTGTGCACATAAAAAGCAAGCACGATCATGTAGTTTGGCGTGAAGCAGCCACATTCATCAACAATCATGCAGGGATGTGAGTTATCTGATTGAGGATGGTATTTGAAGTCAAGTTTTGCAGTGGCCATTTGAAACAGACTGTCTATCAACGGCTGGCTGCAGAGGTGTCTCCTCACTGATGGTCGGTCAGATAGATGATTTTCTTTTTTTAAAACAAAGATCACGGGATTGGAGAATACAGGATGAGGATAGCTGGTTCCTTTGAAACAAGAGAAACATTCACATAGTCGGGGAATCCCCACTAGCAAGTTGTTCATAATCCATGTTTATTAACCGAGGTACGTTACGTTAATCCAATTGGGTTAACTTACCTAGATTATTGCCATATTATTGCTTACTTATCTAGGATGCACAGCTAAACCATGCCTTCTCCGCAGGTTGGATGGTTGCATGTTTGGCCGCCTCACCCGAGACCTTCGTGACATTGGCCTCATAGGGCCTGGCTACTCCGAGGTCGATGATACAATGATGGGAGGTTTTTAGCCGCATTGAAGTTGGGTCGCAACCAAGAGTACATAATTCCCTTCAAAAGCATATTTACGCAGTTGAATGTAAAATCGTTTCAACATTTATATGCCATGTAAGCTCCGAGGATGTCCTGGGTGGTGTAATACTGGCAAAATTTGCATGTTTTTTCTAGACTACAGTTTTTTGTGGAAGCAGCTTTAGATGATTCAGGTTTCTGAAACGCCCCTGTTTGTCCTTTTCCTTCCAAGGCACTTCCCTGAAGAAGGTTTTGGCAATAGGGACCATAATGTCCAACCATGCTTCAACCGCGCAAACTTTCAGTTCGCAGATGCTCCCTCAAGTTCATGCATGGATTTTTGATGAGATTCGCATGATCTCTGTTTTTAAAAGTATGTACGGTGTATATATATATATATTTTTGAATATGTGTATGACGTATCCTGAAGTTAATGAATCAGTATCCCAGCTATGATTGGAGATCCTGAATCATTGGATTCTCCTGATTTCTTGGGGATCATCCCCAGTCACAGGAGATTGGAGAAATCATGCGGCTGTGCTGCCGCGCCATGATGGATGAATTCAAAGGCCGCCGTTCAACCCGTCCATGCCTTGGTCAGAAAGCATCTCACCAACCGTTATGTGGTAATTAAATGATCATATCGTGATTTTTTGTGGGATTTAACATGATTTAACCAATGGTTGGATTTATATCATAGGGATTTAAGCCAGACACAAAGGGTTTTTCCTTTCTAAGTGCTGTGCGCAGCATGATGGCTTGGTGGGATGAGATGATCATAGCCCACTGTGGGTGGAAGCCATCTTCTAGGACTTCTGCGCGAAATGTTTTATAAATGGGTGGTTGAAATTCTCCGGGAAAAAAACAATGAATCCCACCTTAGTTGGGGCTGCATGGTTCGCAACTGCTATCCTTCATATCCTGGAAAGGGATGGACAGGGGATGCAAACCACCTACGAACCACAGACTGCAGGGATCATTGAACCATCATCTCAGCAGGGAGGCTATGGCATAGGTTGCCATCCTGGTGAGGCAGCGTGGCCTATACGCACAGCGATGAGATGACGATCCTGATGTTTCCCCGGACCATTGGTCGTAACTTGCCCAGGACTGGCGAGGCACTGTGACGTTGGATGAGATTGGTTGTTTGATTTTTGTAGCTGCAATGCTATGTGTTTGGCACATGTGTTGCAACAAGTGAAATGTGTTCACTGTCTTTGTGCTTATGAGTGTATATGAATAGATGTATATACACAAAAGTACTGGATAGTTACAAAGATGGATGGAGATGCGCAGAAATATGTCTACACATGCACGAGTGTCTAGATACACTCCAACCATGTTGTCAGATGATCAGGAAATTGCCCAGATCCGTAGATTGTCTTGGTATGCGTTGGTGTCATGCAAACGGAAGATTGCCAAAATGGACACGAATTTGCCCGGGATGGTTTGGGAGCTTGTCTGCCTTGAAACTGGAAGTTGATATTCGGCCAGCAATGGTTCAAGTCCCCACTAGGTGAGCGTCGCCAAGTATAAAACTGCTGAGGACTCATGCAAGCGATGTCCGGCCATTCAATATCTTAAAAAGACTTAATACCATCCCTCTTCATCCTTTTTCTAACTAATCATCTACCAGTTGGGTGACAAAACATCGCCATCCAGTCATCTTATTTATGTTCAACAACTTCTCCATTTTTCCATCCTTCTGGCGCCTTCCCTTTCGTGGAGGAGTTTTGGAATGCAAATCACGTTCGTCCTTGAAAGACCTATGGTACTTTGTTTTGCCTACTTTTGGCTTAATAACTTCCTAACACAATTCTCTTCAACCAAAATTGTGTGCATCTTTCATCCCTGCTTATTCTTGCCTGTTCAAGGAACATATGCCCAAGACACCCAGACATGGCGATCTTCCCATTGGATTCCTGGCATTTTGCTGGGCTCCATCAGAGGTCTCAAAGCCACATCGGCCACTGCAGGTGGTGGACAACCCTTCGAATGGCCTCATAAAGGACGGATTCAGAAGTGGGTCAGCCTCTTGGTTTTGAAGATCAGATGCTTGCGCCTTCCGATTTTGATGTTTTTGTAAGTCTGATTTCGTGTTTCATGGCTTTATGGTTTGATTTGTGCGTTTGGTTTTTGTTCGCTTATATTATTTCTCGGGGATGTAAAGTGTTTCCAAGATGTGGATGTGGGTCAAGACACGGACCTCCAAGCCGCCAAGGCAAGTGAGCATCCCAAAACAGACCCTTCCAACTCTGATCCCATCTGTTCATATTTTCTAAGAACCCTAATCTAAGGTCCAAGTCATATGTTTCATCCCCTATGAATGTCTAATAGCCATGGGGGAAAGGATTCCTCAACTACCTAACTCGGACGTACCTACCATATATAAGGCCTGTGAGAGGGCTATGTAAGGGAATATCCACTATCCCATTCTTAACCATTATCTTCCCATTATTATCTTCCCATTATCACTGGCCGGCGTTTAAGGTTTCCACTTTTTTCCCCTTTTTAGTTTGAAATATTTTCAAAATGTTAGCTTTACGGGGGTATTTTATATTTATGCGACTAGTAGTAGCAGTAGGTAGAAATACTAATAGTAACAGTAATAGTAGCAGCAAAGCTAGTCAGCAGTTAGTAACCCAGAGCATCCTAGATTGTTTTTTTGAATCGAGGTTGACTTGTTCAATCGAAATCAACGCAAGTATAACTTTCAATTGAAATTGTGGAATTTCAATCTACATTTTTCAATAGAAATTTCAATAACAATTATATCACAATTATTACCCCATGATTATCCTATTTTATTCTCATCCCATGTCATTCACCTTTTTGTCATCACCATTGCACCAGGCATCGGCGCCAGCCTGGTGACGGCGCTCTTCAACCGACGCCTGGAGCGCTTGGCGCAGCAGCGCGGCGTGGCGCTGCCCGAGGATGTCGTGGCGCACTTCGATTGTCGCGCTGGACTCTTCGACACGGTGCCCTTCGTTGTTGGCGGCAACAGGGGGCGCAACGGTGGAACGGTGGAGAAAAATATGGCACCAGGTTTGTTGAGATGGGATGGATAGGGATATGTTCTATAGTTTTTTTTTGGAGAAAAAGCTGGGAGACTGGGGGTTTGACATGTTTGACAAGCTAAAATGGTGAGCCCAGATGATTCAAGCACCTAACTAAACTGGACCTCATGGAGGGGGTTTAGCCGGTTTAGCCAGCACAAATGGTAGATTTGACCAACAAAAAATGAGGATTTAACCATGACAAGTTGATGGTTTATATTAGTGGATCATGACCTTTTCTTCAAGTGTTCAAATTTTGATTGGCAATACCTCAATGTTATGTAATAATATCGTGCTTCAAAGGCTACTTTACGGGTTCCAAACATGAATCTAGGCTTGGGCAACCATGCGCATGAATATCAACCTGTCACCTACATGTCTAGGGTACAGTTTCTATAGTTGGTGGTTCAGGTGAGATGCTCAGTATTTGTTGTTTTGACCACCGTAATTTCCAGGCGAAATCAATTTGTCAAAAAATGGGTATAAGTAATATCACTACGTTCTTTATTTAGACATTCATGTTGCGGATATGCCCCGTGCCCCATTATCTTGTCATACTATATAAGTTGCTCATATCCCCTTGTCTATGTATGTTAAACCCCATTAAATCTCTGTGTGTTTGTGTTCCGCGCATCTAACGCCAGGAGAAGGAGGCGTTGTCGCTGATCTTGTGGAGAGCCTATGACTGTAGTGTGAACTGCGTGCAAGATGCCTGTCACTGGGTTCATGTCACGTTTTTCTGTTTGACAATTCTGGTTTTGTGGGTTTAAAATTGCTTTCTTGTTTTAATTTATTTGTTTGAAGATATTTAGTTTGTTTACCGTTGTTTTTTTAAAAGTGTTTTAGACAGTTGTAGGTATAGTTCTTTGACGTTGTATTCGCCGTTGATCATGTCATTTTATCCATGTATGGTTTTTCATTTGTTGCCCATGTGGGCTTGTTTGGTTTGTTTCGTGTGATTTTTTGTACTGCATTGAAGGCTATAGTATAGCTGGCTCATGCTGGCTCGTGATTTCTCCAAACGAGTGTGACTGGTTGGTTGTACATTTTACATTATTTACCATGGGTGAGCCCATTCTTCTCGAAAATGCGTGGTGAATCACCTTTCCAACTGTTAGGCTATCGCAAACTTGCAAAGGATACATGTCCGGTGAGACGAGATGATTGGCAATTGGCTGACACCTTCAGGAAAGGTGGCGGCACGAACTGTTAGTTTCCTGGTGGATCATTTCTCACCAACCCAGTGCAGGCTGCATCTTTGATGATTCAGAATTGGTGGACCATGAGCCAACTATCAATCATGGTCATGGTACATCATGATCCATCAATCCGAATTGTTTTATTGAAATTTGTTCAGTATAAAAGGACTGGCGTGATTTCAGTACCTCTTCTTATATTATATATACGTGTGTTTCATGTTGATATATATATATAAATAAATGAATCTATATATATATATATATATGTGTGTGCGCGATATTTTATGTATAAATACGCGTGTCTATATCACTTTATGTACTTAACATCAGCTCAGATTCTGCGGGTCATCCACTGACTGCACCAGGTCATCTTCAGGGCGCTCCAGTAGAAGTGGTACGAAGCGACTTTGGGGAGTGACCTGGTGATCCTGGTGCCAGGGCCGGACGGAGCTTGCCATGACTGGTTTCATGGTTTTCCTCCCTATCCCTGGGTGAAAAGTTTAGTAAAGTTTACGGGATGGAAGTGGGGGAGAACGTATAGTTTTTTTCCCCCTTACATATGATATACCTTCTGGTTTTTTAACATACGATAACCCATTAACCCATTTATAGATGATTGTCCCACTGAAACCTTCATTTATAAGGGGTTGTCCATGGCTATGTTAGATAACCAGATGGTAAGTTAGGGAGCACTTTGATTCGAGCACCTCGATTTTGTGGATCCACGCGTTGTATGTAATTGAACATCCACATTATCCAACAAACCGGAGGGTCATGTCATGATGAGGGGAGACATAGATGTGAATTCCACAAAGTTTGCAAAAGAGATCGTTCTGCAGCCTGAACCATCGAAAACGCGTTGTTCCAAAACAGTCCTTCTTTCAGATTAGTGTTTGGGAGTAGTTTTCACAGACTGGCGACTTGTATCGCTTGTTTAAGATGTTTAAGGTCCGTCTCATTTCCTCGGTTGATCCCCTATTATATCTAGGAAATGTATGGAAATGTATGGAAATTCGGGATGCCGCCCTTTGTGCATCATTTTTTGACACTTGTACTCTTCAAACAACAGGTATAATTTTGCCAAGTACAGTACAACATGGATTATTTCTTCCAACTATATACAATTTTTTATCGGTAAACCATCTATAAATGGGCCATTTCCCATGGCTATGTTAAATAACCAGAGGGTAATGTTGTTCCAAATCCCTGGATGCCGCATTAGATCTACGGATTGTGGGCGCCGGCTGAATCCGAAATTAGGAAGCTTCGGTGGCTGAAGGATGCTGATCTGCTGCCCCTGAAACCACATCAAGCGTTGCTTGGATGATGCAATCGGGCAATGGCTGGCAAACCCAGCCATAAACTTCACGGGGGATGGTTTACATTACCCGTTTCTGGTATAATCTGGGGTGTGGTTTTTAGGTTTGCCACATTACCTTCAATTGTTGGAAACAATCTGTATACATCAGCCCCTCAGGAAATCATCGGAAATCATTGGCCCCTCAGGTCATTCGATTTTTCCCCAATTTGAAGCATTCTCATGGGCAAATTCTCCAACAAAACATGGGTTAGTAGCGGTTAGTACTAGCAAAATTGCTGGTGGTTTGACTTGGTTTCAATTCGATAAGTTCCTGCGATGATCTTATTTTCACTTGCCTCATTTTTGTCTGACTGGTGGTATGGAACATGTTTCGATATGTTGGGTAAAATAATCATCCCAACTGACTTTCATATTTTTCAGAGGGGTTGAAACCACCAACCAGTTGTTGATGGTGTGAAGCCACCAGCCTGTGGCACTGTGGCACTTGGTCAGTCGGATGTGGATGATTTATGGCCACCTATAGTTCTCGCCGATGTGTTGGGGTCCAACATACTACATTTCCCGGACGGAATTTGACATGTTTGAAGATATGTTGGGTACGCAAAGAAAGTCCTTTATGTTCTGGGAGTTCTGTGATGTTTTATTCGTTGTTTTTTTGGTGGTATTTTAAGGCCTGCTGAATGAGATGACATTGGTTTCTTCGGACGCGAGTATTTGTCCAGGCGGGACGCTCCTGAAATCAAAACAAGTAGCGCATCCTCGTTGCAGATGGCACAGATACATCTGAGAGCCTAGAATCAATTGGAAACTGATATATCACCATATCTAAATAATATATATATATATATATATAAATAGAGATATCCAAACAGATATTATAGATACACACATTCAGAGAAAGATATAATCGCATTATATCAATGAGAAAAACTTTGAACATTTCCACTTATTGAATCATGGATATCTAAAAAACTATATCCATGTATGCGCGTGTATACCCGTATACCTGAATACATTTGTTCTCATCAAAGTGCAAGTGACTATCATAAACTTTCGTCCCCGGCATGACCACAAGACTCTTGTCCCAGAATGTGAAGGGAACACCTGCACGAAACATTTGTTTTTGGTGGTTAAAAGAATAGGGTTTCCAACCGTATATTTTTTCAACTAAACCCAACCATTGATCTACAGTGGGTTGGTTTATAAATCCAATTAACCATAGTTACAGTATATCAAACATAGATCCCATTTACCCTACTTGTAAACCAACTTTGCTATCCATGGGGCACTACCATGCCCAGGTATGGCAGCATGTTTGTGAAAGGTGTGGGGCAGTTCAAAGCCAACGTTAGTGGCACCAATCAGACCGTGCTGGTGACTCGCAAGGCCACCCGCGCATCCACACTTGCAAAAGTGAGGTTCCCAAGTTGGTTTTCAACATGGGCGATCCTCAATTCCAAAGGATTGCCTTCCCCCAAATTAACATAACCGTGAAAATCGACATGTTGTTTGTGTAATTAATTTTGCGGGCTGTAAGTCCACTCTTTTCCGGTTGGACTTGCAAGTTTGAATTTTTGTGGGGTAGATGTATATCTCCGACGGGCAGCCTCAATTAGATAACCCCATGCCTCTTTGTTGCCCACTTGACTTCCAGTGGCTCAATTTCCCCACCCTTGGTGCCATGAATTCTGTCGGCTCAAGTTGTTTTTCGCGACGCGGTTGCATCCATCGGAACACGTTGGCAGAAGGCCCCTAGACCCCAACAATGTCTGGCTTCCCTACCAGTGTCCTGGCACTTCTAGCAAGGCGGCAAGCGATGGCAATAGGGGGAAGATGCACATCCAGGAATATTATCATGACCAACAGGCTATTGAATAGGGACATCACTTAAAAAGACCGGTGGTGGAGCGTTTGATCAAATGACATGGCAATAAGAAGGTTCCACTTCACTGATTGAAAGCATACAGATTCTGAAATTCATGACCTATCACTGGCTATCTATATAGCCGACACGAGGACATAAAATCACACATGGATGAATTTAAAAGACAAGCATTGGTTGCGAAGGCGTAATAGGTCATGAAAGGTCATGATATGTTATGACGTATGATTCTTGGCAACAAACGGATACAGTGTCATGAAGGGAATTGTATTTCTATAGGCATTTAAGATCCACAAAAAGCTTACCTTCATTAAGACGGACCATGGACACACAGACAGACCGCACATATCCATGGATTGGTGGATAGATGGACAGACGAATCGATGGATAGATGGACCATGGATAGATTAATTGGTTGATGGGTGGAAAGATGGATGGGTAGATAGATATATAATTAGATAGATAGATAGATAGATAGATAGATATATATTGATGGATTTGATATTTTGACAAGTCGATACATTGTAGATAATTTAATTTGATTAGGCAGTTGGCAAACGAATAGGTGATATACGCAAATTTAAACCAAATAATAAGAGGAACAAAAAAAAAACAACTACAGCAGATTACTGAATACCAGTAGTACCGCACAAGGCGGTGGCGGAAGTTTCAAAAATGAAAAACCTATAGGAGAGGTGCGTTGCTGTGGCGCAAAAATGGCAGAGCGAACCCACTGATGGATTGAAAGGTGGTTGA
>Ga0126342_10014708_pt1 | contig 13790 bp, 15 predicted proteins | sample Cyp1metagenome_FD_92528 | JGI IMG/M metagenome (GOLD analysis project Ga0126342, IMG submission 92528) | Coral microbial communities from Lord Howe Island, Old Settlement Bay, Australia - Cyphastrea 1 metagenome | ecosystem: Host-associated > Invertebrates > Cnidaria > Coral ...
AAAAAAAAAAAAAAAAAAAAAAAAAAAAAGAACCCCAAAAAAAAAAAAAAAAAAAAAAAAAAAAAAAAAAAAAAAAAAAAAACACCCTTTTGCATATGTATACATATGTATAACTATATACATATTCGTTTGCGAGAGCTGTTGTGGCTCTGAAGACATGATCCCCGACGGCCTGCCAGGACGGTCGCTTGGCTGGAACCGCCTCAGGCCAGGCCGAAGAACTTGGGTGATTTCATGGGGATCAAATGGGATATACCTATAGAGTTTGCTAGAAGTTCATGTGTTTATAGATTCTCAGGACCTGAATTTTGCAGGATTTTTAACATATCAATATGTGTTGTTGTTGTTGTTGTTGTTGCTGTGCTAGTGGTCCAGTTGACAGAGGCAAAATAATTTCCTGATTAAAGTTCCAGAATCTCGTCAGGGTACCCATGAAAATGGGTGAGAGCAGGATAAACATGAGGTAAATTATGTTCCTATGGCAAAGCAAGGGTCAAAATTAGCGTCGAAGTCATTGAACATGGCAGTTTTCCACTTTCATCAGTCGTTTCAACTTACTTTTGGGATGGTTTGTCAACATTAGCTTTGTCCTAGATGTCCTAGAACTCCTGGACGTCATTTGGGCGGCGACTTCAATATGTACACTAGTTGTTAGCACACTTGCTGAAATGATGATCTCAATTGCAACCACAGCTATTTGTTGGATGATGACCGAGGAAACATCAATCTACTCTGGGGGTTCATCCCAGTTTGTAGGTCGGGAAGAAGTACACTAGATTCCCAGTTATATATGGGTTGGAAATAGGTCCAACTACCAAAAAAAAAGATACCTCCACCCCCAGGACTCCTGGTTCAGCATTGGACATGTTTTCTTCAGCCGCATGGGGATAGATTGGCACGCCTGGCACTGGCGTTTTTGGACAGGTCGTCGTCGTGTGCGCCGTTGCGTGCGGGAACCCGAAATTTCCGCAGCGAGACGGAGGTCCAGGATCTTCCGAGTGTAGCGGAGTTTTTTTTTGATCCTTACATTTTAATAGGAATCCCCATCTGATGATTTTCCGGATGTAGCTTTAACTTTGGGGTGGTTGGATTTAGCGGATGTAGAATCCCTAGGTTCTAAAATGCAAGGGAAGTTTACGGTGGAAATTGCACAAAAGGCTCAACTTCCAACCCTTCAACTGTGGGAGATACCCGCGCATCTGCTGCAGGATTATCGATTATCATGTCACTGAGACTGTGCACCTTCGGGCACAACGGCAGCATCACGATAGGCTATACACTCTGGTAATTTGACAGGTTGCTATTGAAAATTGCCATTTATAGTAGATTTACCCATTGAAACTTGTGATTTCCATAGTTGTGTCAATTTACCAGAGGGTAAATTATGCAGACCTCAAGTCGCAACCAGACTGCAAGAGCAATCCGCCGGTGCAGGATTTCGCAACCATCCACAGAATGTCCCATCCAAATAAGACCCACGAGACATTGAGCATTTGCATCTCTGGTCTCCAGACACAGCTGTTGAGGTCGCACGGTCTTCTCCGGAAAATTCTGAAGAGGACGACCGGCGCATGCTGATCCTCGAGGAATTTACCCTCTGGTAATCAAGCGGTTGGGCAACCCCCTTTAAATGGAGGCTCTAGTGGGAAAATATGGAAAAATAATCTATCAGTGGGCCATTTTCCAACACCATGTTTGATTACCGGAGGGTACATCTTGCGCGTGTCACATTGTAAGTGTTTCCTTTGTGTTGTGAAGATTGACTGGGAGTGGCTCATGTTTTTTCAGTTGACCAAAGGTTCAAGGGTAATCAAACTCAACTTATGTTTCTGGCATGACTGGTGCAACAGACAAGTACCAAACACGAATCAGATGGGTGGAAATTGTGATGGATGAATGAAAGCGAAGTATTCATTCCTCCCCTTTGGCAGCTCACATGCCTTGAATTTGTGTCTGCTCAGTACCGGACTGGAGTTCTTTCTGTAATCAAGGTTTTGAGCTATAGCAACTTAGCAACCTGACAAAGAACAGTATTTGTCAAAGTATTTGTCCGAAAGAGTGCTAAAGTTACAGTTCTATTATCTTTTCGCGAGTCGCTTTACCAGCTATCATCTCACCACGCGCAGGATTGATTTTCGTGTCTTGTACCTGCTTGTCTGCTTGTTTGGTCTTCCATCGCGATGTGCTAGATTGATTCTTGGATGTATTTAGGTCATGAAGAGTATACGTGATCCATGGTGGCCTACGTACCAACGCGTCCAAAGCCAGTGCTACTTTTGCAGAGTTCACCCATCTGATTTTCCTAATCCAGCATACAGATCCTCAAACAAATCGTACTTTTATCTAGTGTCATTGTTGGCAGGTCTATTTTTTAAAAAAATCCTTTAGTGGGGCAAAACCTGTTTTTTTAGGCCATCTTTCCCAGGTGTGTTTGACAACGCCAGGAAATCGATGATTCAGAGGCCTCGGCGATGGGAGAATCGGCCGTGTGTCGTCTTTTCCCGGAGAAGTGCTGACTCGTGTGTCTCCGAAAAAGCGAGTCACCAGGTTTCCCAGGTTTCCCAACCTTTGAGGATCTAACAAATCCCATAGGATCCATGACGGATCCATGTATGCTATATATGGTAACATTTACCATCAATATACCCCCAATGTTAGCATATATACTAATATATACCATACATGGATCCTATGGGAATGTAGTTGAGAGATGTTGAAATGAATTTTCGATTGGTTTTTCACCAACTCACCAGCACTTTTGTTCGGCATTTTTCTAACCCTTGCAACTATGGTGGTTGCACCTCTAAACGCCAAATCAAACCGAATGATATTCGCGTGGTTTGTTTCCAAGGGCCCAGATGCTTGAGATCAAAAAATCGCTTGGGGGCCATGTGGCTCCCGACAAACCATTGGTTGGTTGGGTACCCGGAGGGGTTGGAAAGTCATCGAGCTAAATGGGTGGTTTGAAACAGAAGCCCCCGGTGGCTGATTCTGAGAGGGTACCCGTGTTGGGAAATTTCCCTGGCTGACTTGGGAATTACCTACCTGTGCACCCGTTGGTGAACCATTATCAAATCGTGATCATTCGTGATCTATCTATGAGGAAGATCTGTTATTGCCCACTTCCAGATTGATTCGGCAATGGTTCCCAAGATTGATCATAGGTATAGGCATTATAGACCCCCAATGTAGCGAGTCTTGAAGGATTTGGGGTTTGTCTGAAAATAGGCTACCCCCAAATAACGGATGATGTAAATCATGAAAATCCCTTGAAAAAAAGCGCCTAAAGTGGGTCACTTCCGATTTTTTTCGGGTAGACCCAGGGATGACTCGTTTAAGGACGCAACAAAAAAGTGGTTTGAGCTGTGAAGTGCCCCTGTCTGTAGAAGCCTCTGAAACTCGGCCAACTGAGATCCAGGGTTTAAACTATATCCCATAGGATCCATATGTATGGTATATATGCATTATATATGCTAACATAAAGGGGGTATATTGATGGGATCCATGTTACCATATATATAGCATACATGGATCCTATGGGTATGGAGGTTTCTTGAGTCATGGGGGATCCCCAGCCGGAAAGCCATGGTCGTTTCAATAAGTCATGGGTCGTTTTTTTCTGGTTGGTGCTTTGGAACCATGGAACCTTCATGACTTTCCATATATTGGGATATTGGGAATAATAACCCCAAGTGACTAACTCATGTTTTTCAGAGGGGTAGGGCTCAACCACCAACCAGTATTTCATGATTTGGATGACTGGGGGTAGCCCTCCGAAAGGGGATTGTTGGCCTTTGGTCGAGTGGGGTCATCCAGACTCCAAATCAGACTGTAACGTTTATCTCAAAGTCTCATCCTGTTTTATTTGTATGTATATATATATATACAGCATCTCTATATATATATATACACCCTTAAAAATTATCCCAGCATTACATCCCATTGATTATCATATCCCAATCCCATCATATCCTTATCAAACGGAGAAGGATGATGATATTTGCAGTGCTGACTCTCCACTGGAAAACTGGATATACATCGAGTCTACCCTATTCCAAATGTTGCCCAAATCTGTAGATGTTGTTACTCCACATCCCAACTTTGGGTGTCAACTTTTTCTAACCTAGCCAAACCATGGATATGTTCATCATGCACTATAGGTCAATCTATACATTAGTCAATTAACCCTGTAAAGCACAAATGCCCCATGGTGCTGGAATATCAAATCACGTACCCAAAAAGATTGCCTCCATCATGTAGGTAAATATACCATGGAGAATGGGGAACCCTTACTTGGGGGTGCAGTTCAGGTTGACCCCTATAACTTTGCCTATAACTGTGGTTGAAATAATGTTATAAAACCACTTAGGTCACTGGAACTGCACTTCCAAGTAAGAAACTTACAGGAAAAAAACACACATTTCATGGGAAGATCATGGAAAACCCATAGTTTTCTGTGGAGTTTCATCTTAAGAACACAAGGTGTCCCCCAAGTTATAGCTTGGTTTAGAAACAGTAACTAGTTCAATATATCTACCATAAACCCAAACGTTAGTGGAATTATGTTCACCAACTTGGTGATTGCGAACTGGGCACAAATGAATTCATATGTCGGATGTTTGTTTTGTATGATTTTACCTTCACCATTATAAATGGGTATGTATCTTACGGGATAAACCAAGTTAGCTAAAAAACTGGGGCACCACCTTGTAGTTAATTCACCTAGTTGTACACTAAACCAACTTACCTCACCTTTTGTTTTCATGGGAAAATCCTTGGTTTCAGATTTTCATCTTAAGAACCAGACGGGATCACACAGCTGTGAACCATTCGATCCAGATGCCAGGTGCGCGATCAGCTTTCAGTGCAAGCCCGTACCATTCTAAGCCAGGCGGCTAAGGGCCGGGCGCATGCCGTCGAAGGCCTTTTTTTTGGGTGGGGTGCCAGGGTGCCAGATGCTGAAATCTATGGTAAAATCATGTCAAATCCCTTTTTTTTTACAGTGATTGAGGGCTTTAACCGGCAAATAGGGGATATCATTGCAGAAAAGGTGCTAAAGAAATTTGGGGATTTCATTGACTCTGTAGTACTGTACCTATTTCATGTTGATTTGATTGTGGGATATGTTGGAAAGCCGATTGAATTTGGTTCCACATGCAGGTGGAAACCATGATGGCCTGGCCATCAATTGGAGGGGCACATCCCCTTACACCCTAAAAAATAGGCCTGATTTTTTTCTAAGATTTGTTTGTACCTCCAATAAGTCGGTCTCTGTTGCCATGGCCGTGGGATTCCAAGGTTTGGAACGGAGACTGAAAGTCGTGGAGCAGCGCTCCCAAGCCGCGCCGGCCGGCGAGGAAGCCTGGAGAGATGGTCAGCTGATGAAAAAACGGGGGAGACACCATTTAAAAAAGAAACATTAGTTAACCATAATGGGTGATATAATAGGTGATTAGTTAATGTCATGGTTAAAAATATAGTTAACATGTTAATGTTAATGTTTACATGGGTGATGTGTGTATATATATATATATCACTGTTGGTGCTCTGACAGTTTGTGAGATTGGCCCAGAGAAGATAAATGGTAGGTTTTGAGACCATTGAATCCTTTCTGATGGGCTAGAAACCATCAACATTTGGGATAGTAATAAGATGTATATAATGAGGAACACTGCTGGTGAATGGTGCATTTAAAATCGATGGTGTTTAGGCTGTTTTGATGAGGGACATGTTTCATACCCGCGCATACCCAGCCACAAATCAAGTTGTGGATCATGCGGAAAACTTGGTACAACTGGCGTCCTGGTCTTGGGGTCCCTCATTGATCATTACAGGTTGGGACCCCCAAACCATAGGTAAGTTGCTTTAGCGAATTCTATGGTTTATGGTAGATGTCTATTGATGGTGGGATGAATCTAAACCAACAAGCATCACTGGGAGACACCACCTGTAGCCTTTGGCCATTGGAGGAAGTGGACACTGCCACCGGGCATAACTGGGCATGGGCGTAGGGGCTTCGTCCCTGCAGCTTCATCGCTCAAGGGCGAATTTTGGCCAAGATAAAATGCTCATCCGGTCTTGCAAGTAGATTTCACAATGCAAGACATCTTCAAACATGGCCTTTACAAGACGAACCTCAAAACAACAACTGATTTATTTACTGAGAAACAAAGACCGGTTCTTGACAGGTAGCATATCGAAAGCAGCCACAGCTGTAGAAATTCGAGAGAGAGAGCGAGAGAGAGATGTAATTCTTTGAGCCATCACCCCTGTCATACTGCGATCCCATGTTGCACGTCAAGCATCTCATGATAAGAAGTCTTGATGATAAGCGGTGTACGGATGTAGATACTTTGTGGACACCACAAGCCTCAGAACTATCATGAACTATCTAGCTTCCGATCTTGAATATCTCCCGATTTTCGCAGCTGTTTTGAATGCTGCCATGGCTCCTCTTCTCAATCTCTTCGAGAGTTTGGGTCCCAGAAACCCAGGAGATCGGTCCCCACTCGCCGCGCTGTCACTGGACCCAAAGAAATGGAGATATCAAAGTGGAGATATCACGTCCCACCCATCCGATTGGGCTGAATTTGATGTCAACCTGGAACAAGGTAATGATGGTTTCGTGCGGCTCAAAGATTGCCGATAAAATGATCAATTGGTGGATCCCAAATTCAATGGAATTGTCGTTGTTGATCATTGACTTAGAAAAAAATAATGCCATCTCATCTTGTCAGTAACTTAATGACTATAGAAATAATAATAATATGAAACAATTATCAGTCACCACTAGCATCCTCCCAAAGATCCGGTGACTGCTTTGCCGTGAGTTGGGGATTGGAACACTACTTTCCACTCTCAGATGGAGCGAATATGAGGGTGGACATGCGAGTCTGGGGATGGTAACTTCAGGTATGGGGCCCAATGGCCCAATGAAATCACTGTCACTTGCTTTAATATCTTTGATTCACTTAGTCAGAAATTCTTGGAAATTGTGTGTTCCAAGTTCCAATCCAATGTTATGTTGGTTACAATGCTCCAAAACCATGTGGCCCCTTAGTGACTGGAAGCCTCTGTAAACCTCTGTTGGGGCATCCCAACTAAAGGCTTCGGACTCCCGGTTTGCGACATGGCAAAAGAAATTCACCCATTTATAAATGTTTTTTCCCATTGAAACCTCCATTTCGAGGGCATTTTACATTGGTATGTTTGATGATGGCAGGGTAGTTGAACGGTCTTGCCCCCTTTAGGTGTTCGAACTGATTACTTGTTTTGTTCCTGGAGTGATGTTTAGCTATACTGGAATTTCGAAATGTATGTGCAGTTCGTCAAACAAATTCTCATGTGTCTAGATTGTAGAAAGGTTGTTGATAAATGCATGTAATAGTTTTCTCATACATCATTATATTATGTATATATATATATACATATGCTATATATGATATATGTTTTTTAATGTTTAATAGATTATGTTTAATAGATAATTGCCATATATGCTATATGTATGTATGTTTAATAGATATATGTATGTGTATATAAATATAATTCCATGGGCAAATTCAGGCGCCAGAAATTTTCTGCCCTCGAGGCGGCAACCATTCATGGCTCCAGCAGCTGACGGTAGATCCTGAGTGCGTCGCTGGGCGGTTGAGCTTTGGAAAACGATGGGGATTTCATGGGACTTACAAGGAAATCATAGGGATTAATAGGGACTTATAGGGATTGAGAGGAATCGGGAGTTAGTAGGGATTTATCATTTCACGTTTAAGGACTTAGTAGGGATTTGAAGGGATTAATGGGGATATCAGAGGGAATCATAGGGACTTATAGGGATATAGGGATAACATGAAATAGACTTTCGGATAAACAACTGGGTGGCCATGAAATGGCTATGGATCAACACTGAATACCGTCATGGACCCATCCCCAAATACCGGGTTTGTGGTTTAGACTACCCTCTGGTAATGACTAACAGGTTGCTATTGAAAATGGCCATAGAAATAGTTGATTTACCCATCAAAAATGGTGATTTTCAACAGTTATGTTAGTTTACCAGAAGGTACTGTTTGTGTTCCTTTCTATTTATGTTGAGAAGGAAGGTGAAACCACCACACTGCTTGGGTGGGGTAAGTGGGGTTTTCAATCCTGAATGATTTGGATTGATCTAGGCAAAATGGAAATTTAAACGATTTAACGATCTATGTCGATATTTGTGTAAAGGAAACATATATAATATGATATAATCCATTTCTATGGAGCACCAAAAAATTGAACCAATGTAAATATATCCTATCAATCCTATCAATTCATATCACAATATCGTAATCATGACCTACTTATATATACAGATATATACCTGGTAGTGGGGGCGGACTTGCCCCGTTTATGTTTTTTCGTTGCCTTGGTCCAGTAGTAACTCGTGAGTTGGCTTGTCCTGCTTCGGGGCCTGGAGCGGTTTTTGATTTTCAAACTTACTCTTCAAAGGCAAAGTATCCTACAATGTGGGGCCCCAAAAACGATAGCTAAGTATAGATAAGTTGGTTTATAAATCCAATAACTATGGTTTATGATACTTATAACTATAGTTCATGTTGGCTACTGATTGGTGTGCCCCCCTCCTCAACAATTTTAGGCTACTCAGTCGGCTACTCAATAACTCGGCATTTTTTGTGACACCTCCCAATTTTTTTTAGCAGAGTGGACTTAAGTAAGGGTTTCAATTGACATCAATCTACTTTCAATTGATTTTCCTGTTAAACATCAAAGAAATTTATTGATAAGAAAGGATTTCAATTGACATCAAATTACTTTCAATTCATTTGAATCTACTTTCAAATGATTTTCCTTTTACACCTCAAAGAAATCGATTGATAAGAAATGATTTCAATTGAAACAAATTTACTTTCAATTCATGTGAATCTACTTTCAATTGATTTTCCTTTTAAATCCAAACAAAAATCGCCCCAAAAGTTTTTGTGCACAATAGGGTACCATCCAAACAATTACATCATTGAGGATCTGGGTCACTCATGGGGTACCCCCTTGGAAAAAATGTTTGGGTGCTGTTTTTAAATAATGGTTTAATAAGACACCTAATTATTTGGGAAGCATTTCGTTTTCAAGGCTTTAACATGGATATGGCGTTCTAAAGTAAATGGACAAGCTTTACCCAAAGAAAGGTGGATAAAAGGTTTTGTGTTGTTTTCATCCCAACAGCTTTTGTGCACAATAGGGTCCTATCCAGACAATTACATTATTGAGGATCTGGGTCACTCATGGGATACCCCCTTGAAAAATTGTTTGGGCGCTGTTTTTTTAATAATGGTTTAATAAGGCATCTAATTATTTGGGAAGCATTGCGTTTTCAAGGCTTTAACATGGATATGGTTTTCTCAAGTAAATGGACAAGCTTTACCCAAAGAAAGGTGTATAAAGGTGGAGAAAGCTCCTCCTGAAAAAAAAAACATGGATCTGAGAAAAAACTTTCCACAATAGAGCCCCACCCCCGCCATCCACAAGATACTTAAGAATTTTGGAAAACAAATCCACAATAGAGGTCCATCACACTAATCAGTATACTACATTAATGGAGTTTATAAACCAATTTATAACTGGGGGCCCACATTGTAGTAATTAAGGCTGTTTCGACTTGACCTTTTCTATACACACTGTCATTGAAGCTACTCTCAGAATTCTCAGATCAGATTCAGGTAAGTTACCATGATGAACATTGAGAAAGACTTCACGGTTGTTGGCGTTAATCGTGTTTATCGTGTTGATGTTTCCATTTGAAATGCTCCCAGTTGCATCGTTTTTTTCTCAGTTGAAACACCAAGCCGGTGATAAATAATCCCAGGGCAACCACCATTTGTTCATCTAGGGATCCCTATAGGCCTCATCCATTGACTAATGTGCCGAATTGCCGAGAACCAGCTGTCTGAGAAGTTCTTTATTTCTGTCATGTTCTGTGTTTGTGGCTTGGTTTGTTGGTATATAAATATAGTTGGTCGATAGTTTGTAGATAGTTAGTCAATAAGTCAATACCTAAAAGAGTTGCTAAAGAGTTGCTAAACTATCATAGTTTACATACAGTATAGCAGTTACTGATACAATGTAAACTAGATATCAATAGTTTATATACATCACTATTAATTTATAGTTGGTAAACTGACTATGGTGAAATAGTGCCTTTCCGCACCATGTTCGGCCTCGCTTCGCCCAAGGACAAGTACCAGCCCAACAAGCGCAGTCGTCAGGTGAGATCAGGCGTGGGAAAAACCACTCAGCAGTAAAACGTTTGCTACTTGGTGGCTCATCCCACCGATCGTAAGTAGGTTAAAAACCCCCTACAAGTCGATCAACCCCACTTATACCACCTACCAGAATGACCACGGATATAACCTAATTACTTACTATATAAGTGGGATGAGCCACCTGATGGGTTAGATTGTGGACTACTTAATCACCTACAAAATGGCAACTTCATTGGCGACGAAGACAGTAATTTGCCCCTGATTTTGGGCTCACTGGATCCACTATGGCATCGTTTATGGCACTGGTCTTGATTCGAAGCGACTGGTTCCAAAAAGGAGGCGAGCCCAAGGCCGAGCATGAGCCCTGAGCCGATTTTCTCGGAATGGGCGAAATCCAGCGCCAGGGAATGTCACTGAAGATGCTTGAAGTCATGAGCAAAAAATACGCGAGGTGCTGAACAAATTTGCGTCTCAGATTGCAAATAAGTTCGATGACGTCCAAGAGCAGCCCAAAGAATGATCGAGCTGGTTACTTTCCTGGGCATAGACGAGGATATGGACGATCCTCACCAGTGCTTACACTGAGAGTTTTCAGGGTGATGTGGCCGCCTTCCAAAAGCCATTACAGATATCATAGTGGTTGTAACCCCCTTAACTTTGTTGGTTGATCACAATTTCAGGAACCATATGTGAACCATATGGTTAGACCCCAATGTCAAAGTCTACTTGCTTGTTGAATCCTCCACTTTTGTTGATTTAAATCATCCATTTTGTTTGGTGTGTTTTTATTTTCTTCTCCAACCTTCTGTTCATCTTTATTATTATCATCATCATCACCATCATCATCATCATCATCGTCACCATCATCATCATCGTCATCATCATCATCATTGTCATCATCATCATCATCATCATCATGCAATGTGGGGCTCACAATGGCTCGGTATTTGTTGGTTAATTCCCAGAGGCAACGTTTATGTACCCGGACAGGCTTTATGTGCTGAACTGTTAAACATATAAAGTATGTGTAAATATATATATAGATAGATATTCATACAGAATGGGGTCTGGGTTGAAGATGAAAATAAGTTTGTTCCCTGGCAGGTCGTTGTTCAGAGAGTCAGCCCGAGATGGTTGTGTTGTTTTAATATCCTGACCCTGCTTGAACACGCATACTTGGCCGGAAGGGCCGCAAACTAGTAGAATGTGCATCACATGTTTGTTGTCCAACACGGCTATGCATAAAGACCTCTCCGGTTCTAGCAAAACACACAGAAAACAAAAAAAACATGTAGGTATATGATGTATCCAGGATATATATATATATATATATATGTATATATATATATACATATATTTTTATTTATATATATATTTATTTATTTACATATATAAATATACATTTATATATTCATATATATATATACATATATATATTCATATATGTATATTTTTAAGCATATAGCATATACTTACCATATCTCCAGCATAAATTCTCATTTTTTTCTTCACCGGATCCCACATCGCGTTGCCACTCGTTGCAGGTCACTATGTCTTGGTAGCACCGACTCCACTGCCGGAGCCAAAGCTGGTGATTCACTCCCCGGAGATGGCCGAGGCGATCATGGGGAGGATGCCAAGAAATATGGAATAATGTGGTTACCCTCTGGTTATTCAACATAGCCATGGTATAGATGGCCCATAGAAATAAATTGTTTACCTATTAAACATGGTGATTTTCCATGGCGATCTGTTAAATAACCAGATGATAGAAGAATAATGTGGTTAAGAATGGTTGATAATGGTTAATACTATAGTTAATGATGGTTAATCATCATATCAACCATATGTTTAGTCATCATATATCATAGTTTTATAAATGGTTAATGATGTGGTTAGAAGAAAAATCAACCATCCATTTGGTTAGTGAATGGTTTTATGGTTAATGAATGGTTGAGGAATCATAATGGTTAATGTTGGTTAATGTTGGTTATTCATTCAACATTATTTTGTTTTCTTGGACCCCTGTGTGTCAGGAGATTCAGGCGCAGCAATGGCAGGTGTGCCTTGAGGGCCCATAAGAGGCCTCTAGATACTGCTTGTCCAGCAGCCATTTTCCCTTCGGCACTTTTAGCTGCGAGCAGACAAAAGGTTTGAATGCAGAATGAAGAAGCCACTTGAGGCATGGGGTGATAACATGGTGCTCACATGATGGTCACATGATGGTGTGAGTGACAGGTGATTGAGGAGTCATTTGACCAGCGTTTCATCCTCTACATGATGAAGGCACCTGGAAACTGAAGTTGATGCACGTGAAGTTTGAAGCTCGTTGATGTCATTGAAGCTTGAACTTGATGCCAGACATTGATGAACAACCCAGAGGTGCGCAGTCGTCATCTGTCATCCGTCCATGCTGAAGTCATTGGCATGCATCAACATTATTTTCCATGTTCAAGTCATTGGCATGAATCAACAATGTTGATGGTTAATGTTGGTTAATGTTGGTTATTCATGGTTTGGTTTTATTTATGGTGATGAATGATAATGTGGCTAAAACAATGCCAACAACAACCACCTATTTGGGAACGGTTTTTACCACCCATTTGAATGGTGAAATTGGGGGGATGGTTTATTATTGCTTTGACCACATGGTGGAGGTTTCCTGAGTCCTGGGGGTGCCCCAGTCATCATCCAGTCGTGATGGATGACCATGACTTAGTATAGGTTAACCAATGGTGACGACTGGGGATCCATGACTTCGGAAAATTCCCTATATGATTCACAACATGTTTTTTTGGTTAGATCTCCATATGATATAGAAACAATGGAACTTCCAATTTCATGGACAGATCTACCATCTTTTTGCGCATTTTGTGCAAACACAAATTCAGTGAAATGGTTTCTTGGTCTGGATTGTATATAATGTAGGGGTTTTGCTGGCTATCCCTTATTTTTGGATACGCCCAGGCTGTCAATTCCGGGTATTTGGGATGTGCTATCCATGGGATGATTTTTCCCATGAAGATCAGCATGAAAACATAATGTTTCATTATGTTCCATTGCCACATTTTTTACGGTAAAGAATGACGATTAGACAATATATTTTATTTTACCTAGTAAAAGTTGGCAAAGATGATGGAAAATCTATTAGTAAATTACGATTAGACAATTTCCCCTATTATCAGAGGGATTCAACATCAAAGTTTGAACATGTAAACCCCTCTGATGCTGGAAATGTTTACGTTGGGGTTGCTGTGAATGGGTTGATTCAGGGCTTCAGGTAGGCTGGTAGTCGCTGGTAGTCGGTCCCATTCATGCATGTTTTTCCCCACCTGCCAGGTGAGGGTTGTTAGATTTTATCAGAGCTCTTCTCCTCCTCCTCCGCCTCCGCATCCTCCTCCTCCTCGTCCTCCTCCGCCTCCTCCTCGCAGTCCAGATCCCAGTGGGCACAGCCGGACCTCCACCGCGAGCTCCAGATCCCAGTGGGCACTGCCGGACCTCCACCGCGAGCTCCAGATCCCAGTGGGCACTGCCGGA
>Ga0126342_10014709_pt1 | contig 13790 bp, 8 predicted proteins | sample Cyp1metagenome_FD_92528 | JGI IMG/M metagenome (GOLD analysis project Ga0126342, IMG submission 92528) | Coral microbial communities from Lord Howe Island, Old Settlement Bay, Australia - Cyphastrea 1 metagenome | ecosystem: Host-associated > Invertebrates > Cnidaria > Coral ...
GGGGGGAAAAGTGAAAATTCCCTAGCTTGGGGAGCCCCCACGGGGGGGAAAAGTGAAAATTCCCTAGCTTGGGGAGCCCCCACGGGGGGGAAAAGTGACAATTCCCTAGCTTGGGGAGCCCCCATGGGGGGAAAAGTGAAAATTCCCTAGCTTGGGGAGCCCCCACGGGGGGGAAAAGTGAAAATTCCCTAGCTTGGGGAGCCCCCACGGGGGGGGGGGAAAGTGAAAATTCTTAGCTTGGGGAGCCCCCACGGCTAAAACCACTCTTAGCCCCTCTCACGGACCGAAATAAACCTGCGGTGTGGGCGGCCACCCCACGCGAAGCGGGGTGAATATTGCCAAAAATTGGATTTCGAAGCGGGCCCTAATAATAAATTAAAACCCTTAATTAAACAGAAACTAAAATTTTCGGACGGTCCCTAATTAAAAAACACCCCGGGGTTGACTAGTTTTTATTATTAGGGGGTGAAACCCACAAATAGTAGCTTTATGTTGAATTTGTTTTCAAAAAGGGGATCAATTAAAAATCAAATTGGCCAACCTGATTTTTTCCAAAATTGGAGATGGACCTAGGTTTTTATATCTTTTTATTATCTGGTGAGTTTAGTAACAGGAAGGGCTGGATCCTGGATCCTGGATACTGTTCATACAAATCACAAACCCAAGCGACGGAACACTGGGCCGAACTCAATGGGCCAATGGGATACCCTCTGGTAAACATACAAAAAACTATGGAAAATCACCTTTTTTAAAGGGTATATCAACTATAAATATTATAAATGGCAATTTTTCATAGCTATGTTAGTTTACCAGAGGCTAGCTGTCATCAAACACAACCAATGTTGCCTTGAGGCAGCCTGCTTCTAAAATTTTAGCTTACGCCGGGGATTCAACCGACTCCGCCCCAGACAGGTGACCCCGGGCAAAGATGGAAAGATGTACCATCTGGTGAACTAACATAGCAATGGAAAATGGCTATTTATAGTGGATTTTCCCATTAAGAATGGTGATTTTCCATTGCTATGTTAGTTCACCAGAGGGTACCTATAGGGACCTAGGGGCGTCTTGACCATCAACAGCCACGTTTTTTTTCCGGGCGATATGTGGCGAATCGGTCGCATTTACTGTGCTTTTTGGAGTTCGGGCTGGCTGGGTTTGGCTGAATCCCCATGAATAATGATATAGCTATTGAAACATAGCGATTGAAAATTGCCCAGTCGAAATAGTTGATTTTCCCATTAAAAGTGGTGATGTTCCATAGTTTTTTATATGTTTACCAGAGGGTCTATCCATTTTATCCCATAATTCTCCTGAAACTTGGCACCAAGAATCTTTCTTCGTCCTCATCACGGCCTGGAGCTGATCTGTACACATCCTGCAACTCGAGGGGGCTGAAACAAAGCATCATCGACTGCATCACGTTCACAAACTCCAGGCATCTGTTTAAATGTCAAATACTCTACACACGCACAAACACACACATGTATATATATATAATATATACACATACATATGCATTATAATTATCATGTATATGTATGTATATGATTGTATATGTAAATTCTTTACAACGACACAAAATGATCATTTTGATCAATACATATCCCCTTTTTTCGAATCTTTTCCATCAACGTCCTCTCCACTGGCTCCGTGAAGTCACTAGGTCCAAAGACGCGGCATACGATTTCATCCTGGAAGAAACATGGCGCTGACATGTCTTGTCTTTGATGGTATGGTTGGGAGAGAGTGAACATATTTTTACAAACACGCATGCAGTCAAACAATATATACGCATTTATATGTAATGTATATATAAAATATACATTATTAATGATGGTTCATGCATGTTAATGAGATATCTGATGTAGGTGAAAATGACTCAGGTCCGCAGCTGCGAAGCACCCCCCTTCGGCCTACTTGACATAAAGTTTCTCCAAAATTGGGTTCAATTTTATTGAAACGTCACACATGGGGATTTCCTAAGTCATAGGGGTACCCATAAATCATCCATTTATAGATGGATTTTCCATTACCCTCTGGTAAACATACAAAAAACTATGGAACATCACCATTTTTCATGGGAAAATCCACTATTTCTATGGGCCATCTATACCATGGCTATGTAAACGTTTACCAGGCCGGGTAACCATCCAGCTATTCTGAACGAACGAATCCGACCTTGTCAGGTCGCGCCCATTCCGTGCACATCTGCAGGGCATATTGGGAATGGAGGCTCCCATCCACTGCCTTGGAAACTGACCCGGCTGCCCGGCTAAGCTTTTGGTTTGGATTACCATGGCGGAAAAATAACAGTTGTCATCACTGATTGATCACAACATTAACATCTATAATCACTACTAACATCTATAACCATGATGTTCATTATATGAATCACCATTTACCACGGATTACCCTTCCTTTTGGGCAAAAACCCACCCATTTTTTCCCAAGAAATGGTGGCTGCGCCGAGGTGCCACCATAAAGACCGTGGCCAGCTTTGGGTCCACACGGCAGCCGGGGCGAATCAGAACCACGGAGCAGGGTGCCTAGCGAAGCGGGCGAAGCGGCGCAAAAATTCATTGTTTGGCAAACAGACATTGACATATATATATGTATATATATGTATATATATATATATATATATTCACAGATAAACCATCTATAAGTGATTTAATGGGATTGTATAGTGATTCAATGGGATATTAATGGGATTTACCATCTGGTTATGACTAACATAGCCATGGAAAACCCTTATAAATGGAGGTTTTAATGGGGAAATCAACCATTTAACAATAATGGATTAATGGATCAACCTCTGGTTATGACTAACATAGCCATGGTATAGATGGCCCATAGAAATAGATGGTTTACCGTTCTTGAAAATGGTGATTTTCCATGGCGAACTGTTAAATAACCAGATGGTATATATTCACATATATTGAAACAGAATTGGACATTTTCAGATTCATACATTGGGGTGCAAAAAAAAGAGAATTGACCTTTGACAAAAAACATCAAAGACATGATGTGCCATTCGTTTCACATGTTGAAGTGTTGAACTCTAGCATAGCGACCACTACTCATTGGCTAGGAGACAACGAAAAGTAACGCTTGATTTCTCCCAGCGCTAGTTACATTCCGATAAACATCCAATCTCGTACAGCATCTTATGCAACACTACAAACCAAAGGCCCATCATATTCCATCACTCTATCCTGCCCCTGATGACCTCAAGCGCTGCTAAGTGGGCGCTTGAGCCTGGGCAAGACTGAGACGGAAACAGTGCGGGCTCAACACACATCCAGGATCTACAGTCTTAGAGGGTACAACTGGCCAACTCTAGCTGTACATGAGAGCATGAGAGATAAAAGGAGATGTATGTAGAAATAGATTTAGCTGTTACAGATAATTATATTCTATGCATTGTGTATAGCTAAGGCCTCTGGGGTGTGTATGACCGTGCAGTTACGTTATTTAAGTGCATATTTCAAAGCAACCAGAAGATGAACTTAAAACGGAGGTAGATTATATATGCACATACACATACACATACATATACTTATTCAAATTAAATATTTAAATACATACTGTATCACTGTATCACTTCAAGAATGATCTGCAAACAGTGGGGCCAAGAACTAGCAGTAACTAGCCAACTGCTGGGAATAGCACCGCTCCCATCTCCCTGGCTACAAGGAACCCAGGGTGGTCCTCTGGAAGCAATTGGAGCGACCCTCCTGGGATGTTGTTTGACCTTTCCCTCTTCCAGGTCAGACTGGTGGTTTCCAAAGTCATGGGGGGTACCCCCAAATCATCCATTTATAGATGGATTTTATTGGGCAAATCGGCAAATCATCCATTTATAGATGGATTTTATTGGGCAAATCGTCCATTTATAGATGGATTTTCTATAAACCATCCAGCTATTGGGCACCCCCATTTCTGGAAACCCCCACGGTCCCACTCCTTGAGACCTGTGCTTCCCATCACCTGACAACCAGCGACGCCAACGACAAACAATTTGTTTCTATGACTTGCCCTCTGGTAAACTAAGATAGCTATTGAAAATTGCAATTTATAGTTGATTTAGCCATTAAAAATTAAACATGGTGATTTTCCATAGCTATGTTACTATCAAAAAAGCTGGAAATTCTAAGTATGTCAAAGTGTCTGCACTTGGTGACTCAGAGTTTCAGAGTTTCACCAACGTCTCCCTAGAGGACGTAGAGTCTTTGGCAGGTTTGGCTGGATTGAAGCTTCAGTGGCACTTGTAGCACCTATATTAAGGTCATAAGGTGCTTCCAGGAATGACCCTCTCAAGTATGTGCCCAGCAGCCAGCACGTCTGCGTTGGTGCAGGCGGCAAAATTCACGATCATGCCTCAGCTGCAGGCTACCTCATCCTGGTACTGATTCTTGGATCAGCATCAGCATCACCACCATCATGATTATGCTGATCATCCTTCCACTCCTGACTGTTACCAACAGCCCATCACTGGATCTCATCCAGCATCAAGGCAACTTGCCGAATTTGCCAAGTCACGAGAAATCTTCACAGCCTCCTCTTTCTCCTGTCCCAAGTGATTCACACAAGGCATACATGACAATCCAATCTGATCCGCTATGGCCGCTATGGTCATGGCTGCCAATCCCCCGTTGAGACACGCCACAAACTGAACCCAAACGGAAGCTCCTTTTGATGAACCGTCATCAACATCTTGCCATGACAGTCCACCTGCCATGCCCGGCTGGAACAGCAGCTCTCTATCCCTGCGTACAACAATCACCCATTTGTCAAATAGCAAATGGTGCTATAGCAACTATAGTATACAGTATACAGTATACTATAGTAACTATGGGATAAATACAGCAACTTGATTAGCTTCTGCAAAGTCTTTCGATAGTGCCATCTTCAGCCAACTCATGCCAACTCTCTATTGTGGAGCATGATTAATCCTGAAATATCAAAAAACAAAACTGTTCATTCTACATGTAATTTCGCTCCCGAAGAACTGTTGTTGAGAATTATGACCCATCACATCACCGGTAACATGTACAGCGATACAGTGCTACCATCCTACCCTCTGTAAGCAAACACACACACACACGCATACTGAACATCTACCACTGTGGATACTTCCCATTCAAAAAAGTGATGTGAAGTTGCCACAATTACTGGCTGGACTCAGGCCCTGGAACACTAGTTCCACGTTGAAGGCACGCTGAGCTTTCAGTTGCAGGCCCCTTCGCTTTTTCAACGGCCCACTTTGGGGACCATGCTGCGACAATCTTCGAAGGTGAGGGCAGCAAACGTTTCAACGCGGCTGACCACACACCTGGCGCAGCACTGCATCCTTGCCGTGCCAGCCCAGAAGCAGTCCGTGATATTGGTGGCCCAAACAAGGGAGCTTAACCTTTGGGGGATGGGATGAACTGGACTTTGAAACCACCTGAAGTCCCAAGCTGATGGTCGATGGCCCATGGCACTCTCAGCGGTCTACCATCTGACACTCCAAATCGTCCTCCTCCAGCATTTCCTTGGGAGACTCAGATGGCCATGGTCAAAAACATGATGGCCATGGGGTACTGTCATCCCACCATCATTGGGGATGCTTTATATACTAAATCATCATAGGCATCATAGGTCATAATGGTCATAGGTGTTTTTTTGGGGTATGAGGGGGACATAAACCCTGTTTTGACCATGGTACATATGTTTCTGGTGTTTTGTCCCGCCCAACAAGTGCAACGATGGATGAACTACTGTAACTCTAGGAGAGCGAGCAATCAAGGTTCACAAAAAGGACGTCGACAAATTTGGAAAAGTCCCATCGCTTACCACATGACTGACTGCATTAAAATGATGTATGTCAAATTTGGGCGGTATCGCTTGAAGAAAGATTATGTACGTGCACAGGCATGACATGACCTTCAAGGGGGGCATCGCTATTTGGGAAGGTCCCATCGCTTACCTTGTATTTGTACATTTTTTGAAAACCAATGTCCTGCCCAAAAACATGTTTCCGATTGCCGGAGATTTTGCGGTGGCTTATATGATTTGCAAGGCTGGAACAACACAAGATTGGAAAATGACCATCTAATCCTCCAAAGCACTGAGCATTTCTCCAGCTGTGGCAAGTCGTAGCCAGCCATCTTGGCATGTCGAAAGGCGTTTCGACCCAAGGAATCCATCGCATGTGGCGAGGCTTTGTTCAGCAACAGGAGCCTTGGGAAATGGGCCCTTTTGACTGACACTGATCTATTCATGTGACAAATGGATGGGTTTTTGGGACAATGTAGAGTTTTTTTTATATATAATAAAATAATCGAGCTCAAGAACTGTTTTTGGATGATACTGGTGGAATGCAACATGCAAAACTATCAAGATCATCCATCTGGCATGAAGGAAGTCTGAAACAATGATCTTTTCCGGAATTTCAATGATCTTCAGACAATGAAGATCTTCTGAAGGATGGTCCCTCTGTGGATGAAAGCGAAGCTCCAGAAATGAACGAAATCCAATGTTCCGTGGAGCCGACTGCCAGCGCAATGCTGAAATTGTTAGCAACCTCCCAAATGTTCCTATTTATGGTTAAATTGTTAGCAACTAGCAAACTCGAAGAAAAAAAATGTCTTCTGTAAAATGGTCATTATGTGGACCTAGAGCCTAAGTTTTGGGACATGTCCGCTTAGTTAATAGCAACAGCGACCACCCCACATTTGGTTCTATCACATGCCATATTCCCCAATAAAGTATGTATGGACCAGTACCTGCGTATCCGCATGAGTATGTTTGTTTATGGATGTCTCTCCATTAATTGTTCCCGTAAATCTCAAAACTTGAGGAGTGAACACCAAGATTCAAACTTCCAATCGGATCATCATCTTTCAAAATTTCAATAGCTCTCTCGCAGGGTTCGATGTGAGATTTCAATGGTAAGTGATGTCCAGTGCCAATTTCTGGCCAAAAAGACCATCAATTGGGCGGGTGGTTTAATCCCGAAATGTTCTGTATCTCTTGGCTTTAAAACTTAACCAATCGACTGATTATTCCCATCCCCCAATATGGGTAGATCCTCCAATTTCTGATAGTTGAAGTATGTTGAAGTTTATCATTATATATCCCTATTTCAATTTATATATATATATATCCCCACTAATATCCCATTCAATCACAATTTTCATGGATCTTCCAGGACCTTCCAGGCCCCTTCACCATGACAACCCCTCTGTGGCACCGAGGCACTCCACGGTCTCCCCGTGCCCCGCGCGTGCCGCGCAGATCAGCGCCGTCCAGCCGTCGCGGTCCGCAGCGTTCACCACGGCACCGGCGCGGAGCAAAAGCTGCACCAGGGAGGTAAAACCTGGAGCTGGTACCCATATATATATATATAGATAGATAGATAGATAGGTAGAGAGGTAGATAGATAGATAGATAGACAGATAAATAGATAGATAGATAGATGGATTGATGGATTGATAGATTGATAGATTGATAGACTGGTAGATTGATAGATTGATAGATAGATAGATAGAGAGGTAGAGAGGTAGATAGGTAGAGAGGTAGATAGATAGATAGATAGATAGATAGATAGATAGATAGAGAGGTAGATAGATAGATAGATAGATAGATAGACAGATAAATAGATAGATAGATAGATAGATGGATTGATAGATTGATAGATTGATACTGGTAGATTGATAGATTGATAGAAAGATAGATAGATAGATAGAGAGGTAGATAGGTAGAGAGGTAGATAGATAGATAGATAGATGGATTGATGGATTGATAGATTGATAGATTGATAGACTGGTAGATTGATAGATTGATAGATAGATAGATAGATAGAGAGGTAGAGAGGTAGATAGGTAGAGAGGTAGATAGATAGATAGATAGATAGATAAATAGATAGATAGATAGATAGATAGAGAGGTAGGTAGATAGATAGATAGATAGATAGATAGATAGATAGAGAGGTAGATAGATAGATAGATAGATAGATAGATAGATAGATAGATAGAGAGGTAGATAGATAGATAGATAGACAGATAAATAGATAGATAGATAGATAGATGGATTGATAGATAGATAGAGAGGTAGAGAGGTAGATAGGTAGAGAGGTAGATAGATAGATAGATAGATAGATAGATAGATAGATAGATATATAGATAGATTTGGATGGATGGATGGATGGATAGATAGATAAATAGATACATAGATAGATAGATAGATTTGGATAGATAGATTAGATAGATTAAATAGATTAGATATATTAAATCAAATAGATAGATTAGATAGATTAAATAGATTAGATAGATTAGATAGATTAAAAAGATTTGATAGATTAGATAGATTAGATAGAATAGACAGATTAGATAGATTCATTAGATAGAATAGACAGATTAGATAGAATAGATAGAATAGATAGATTATTAGAAAGAAAACATAAGAAGGAAAGAAAGAAAGAAAGAAAGAAAGAAAGAAATATAGATAGATAGACAAATATATAGTAAATATATAGATAGATAGATGAATATATAGATAGTTAGATAGATAGATAGATAGATAGATAGCTGGATAGATAAATAAATAGTATCTAAATCTAGGCGTGTATGTATATATAAGAGTGATAGTTAATTATTCGTGGTGAATAGCTTGTTACTCACTAATGATATATTGATGGTTATAAGCGATAGTTAATGCCCATAGCGTGGTTATTATTGGGAAAATCATCCAAGTTCTCGCGGGAAATCATGAATAATGATCCAAGTATGTTGGCTTTAATTACTATTCGTGGGAAATTCATCCAAATATATGGTTATTAATGGAGAATCATGATTATAGATGGTTTCTCTACTATATAATATGCTATATATTCTGTATATAGTGTTAGATGTATTTATCATACCATCCGAACTGATAGATGATTTTCTGAAGTCACTATTGATGATTTCACCATTAATTAAAAACCATTACTTGGATGCACATCCCACTTAGGATACGTGGTGGGTAATCCTATACATAACCCATAGTTCATCGCATAAGTGGGGATATTCCATATAAAACTGGTAGCATCTGGTTATTTAACATAGCAATGGAAAATCACCATTTTCAATAGGTAAACCTCTATTTCAATGGGCCATTTCCCATGGCTATGTTAGTCATAACCAGAGGGTAGCCATTTACCAAGACACATTGGATTGATAAACCCACGGTTTCCTGAGTTTCCCTTCAACTAATCCAATGACATAGGTTTTCTCATGTTGTCTCCACCCAAAATGGACGAGTACAGTAAATTTGACTAAATACGGTTGAAAGCGACCAAACATGTGGAATTTGGTTGTTAAGCAACCAACGCCCTATCAAAATTCGATGGTTCAATTCAATTCCGGGAAAAAATGTGGGAATGCTGGAGATATGACAATAATAATATGTTCCACACTTTTGTAGGTTGAGCAAGGAAATGGAGATTCACCAAAGGTGTTTCTGTGTCACAAAAACTGCATGTATTTTTTCCCAACGCCTTTCCCAAGATCTGCTTTTGTGGGAAAAACCTTATTTTTTACTACCAACACAGTGACACAGTGTCAGTTGGGGCTATCAAGTGGATGGCGACTGACCACAGAAACTCACCAGGTAAGAATCCATTTGGCTTCGCTCTTCTGTCATTCATGTTTTGAACATCTACTAGTAGCCTGAAGGTACTCCTTTTACGAAACTTTACAGGCATTTTTTAATGACTTGTAAGGCTATGTGCCAATCACGAGTGACACAATTGATGCTGCTGATGATGGAGTTTAAGGTGCTTGGATTGCAATTGCAAAAATGGTTTTCAAGTTTGGACACTACAATCACTTACCCAGCTTCATGCATCATATCAACAAGAAATGCAGTAAATGCGTGAAAGTCCCGGTCATTGTTGTCCAGCAGTCAAAGGAGTGTCAATGTAGACAACTTTTCGTGGAACAAATATATCATTTCGTGATTATATTTTAAGACTATGACTAAATATATGTGTGTATATATATATGTTATTGATTTCTTTATATAAAATAGTAAAATTGTATGTGCAGTGGGTGGATCCCAATTTGTCCAATTTTCTTGCTCCAACTTTTGGGGGTTGACTTCAACTTCTTTGGGAAAACCCCATTAATGACTCGACTGACCCACTTCTCAGCCGCCGTGTTGCCTCCATATGCAGCTATCTGCAGTGGAGTTTCTCGGTTCTTATCCTTGCTACACGAGGTGTCGCAGAGTTCAGCGGAATTTTTCAGTGCCAAATGGTGCGTGCATCATCGAGGCTTCATGCTGGATGTGGTGGATTTAAGTAGGACACTTGGGATGGAATAGGATGTCCCCTTATTATGCAAAGCTCACGCTTATAAGATGAATCTATGCGGAGTGTTCAGTCTTGGTGGGTCTTAAAATGTCTGATTTTGTATGAGTACTTCTGTATGTCCCCTTATTCACCGATTTGATGTGGTTGAACAAAAAATTGATTGTTGGGCTGATTCTGCATCCTTGACATGTCCCAAAGCCTGACGCATGTTGATGGCTAGAAAAATGCATTTTCTTGCGAAGTGATGTCTTGTTTTCTTAGCAACAATAGCAATCCCGATGTTTGATGATTGGGTTGCGTCCTCATTCCTCATCCTTGCCATCCACCTACGTATGCCCCCAAATGGATCAACATGACCCAAATAAATCCGTATGATGCTCTCTGATAATTTAGCATAGCTATTGAAAATCACAATTTGAAAAAGTAGGTCATCTACTGTATACATGATCCCTTTTCCATAGCTATGTTTGTTTACTGGAGGGTACTTGCATGGTCTGGGTCCTTGAAAATCTCAGCGTCTGGGTCATGTGCCAATGCCTTGCCTTCCAATAGCCGCTTTGCGCCTCAGGGTAACCAGGGTGGAGGGGACCCAAGTTTTTGGGGCTTCCGAAGAATCAGGACAAATCAGGAAAACTGAGGAATTTACCTCAACAAATGCAAGCAATGATTATGAAATCTGGTTTGCATTGACATGATTCTTGAAAACCATCTACACTGTCGAAATAAAATGCCCATATATGCCCATATTGCAATCTCACAACTCCGCAGGTTCACTACGAGCCCATGAGGTGTGGGAGTCGTGACTGGGAGTCGTGACTGAGAGTAGCACCCCACTCTCTTGATCACTTGGATCAACCACCATGTAAAGCAATTGGATGATACTGGCATCTTTAAAATACCCTTCCGAAAACTAACATGGATATGTTCAGAAAACTAAGATATGGAAACTCAACCATTCGATTAATTTGTAGACCATTTCCAAACCAGAAACTGATTGATTCCCCAAGGATTTTCCATAAATCTACGTTAGTTTAGCGGCCACCAGGGTGGCACGGCGCCACGGTCACCGCCATGTGGCACTCGTCATGTCCCGCTTTCACCGCGAAGTGCAACGCCGCGCGCTGCTTGGGATCTTTGGCGCGCTCCGTCGGATCCTGAAGGGCCGGGGGAGGTGGTGCCCAGAGTTGGTTGGCTTATGAGTTAGGAGTAGAGACACCTGTTGGAACTATGGTGGTTAAACAAAACAACTCATAATCAACAGTTAATCTACTCATCACTCAGTTAATCTACTCATAACTCGGTTAATCATACTAAGGTAGTTATAAATAACTATGGTTAGGTAGGTTTATAAATCAACTCATAACTAGCGAGCCAACTCACCAACTAATTGAAGAGTTAGCACCTGGCAAGCCAGAAACTTCCGCGCCGTTGCATCTTCCAACTGTAGGGGCCCTGAAACAAAAGACGTAGTCAAATATAGTCAAACACTTGACCCTGATGTCCAATCTATGGATCTGAAACCTTATGGTATATTCTTTGATTGCTTCCTAGATATAGGGATACTCCTGAGATTTTCTCAGAAAACATCATAGTTTTTCCGGTTTCAGAAGATAGCATAAGATAGCTGGATCTGCATCCAGCGGCTGCTCGAGCTGCGAGCAGAAAGTCCAAGTTTTGTAGATCTCCCAGGTGTGCGTAGACATGGAGAAGTCGGCACTCTCCACAGGAAGGGTTGGACACCCATACCTGCCGACTCTGGCGCCGCTTCAGCTGTCCAGGTGAAATCTGAAATTGGCGAAGAAACAACATGGCAGAAATCCATGGTGATTTCATGGATTTTATAGTTTGGGGTTGAAAAGTGGGGATACCTCCAAACATCCCCAAACCGATCGAATATCCAGTTGGATTCCTCATGGAACAAAAATATTGTGTTTCTTCTCGCCCATTGTTGGTGAATAAACATAGCGCAAAGGAGCGTATTAATATGTATGCCCGCATCATGTCCACTGCGCGTGTACAAGGTTCTTTTGCACATAATGCATAAATATACAACAATATACATACATACATACATACATACATACATACATACATACATACACACACTATATATATATATATATATCTATAGGCAAGTGCAATCACATGTATAATATTTTGAGATGTGTCTTTGGTTGTTTTTGACCCAAGACGCATCAGCCAGCAATGAACTGATCTATATCCTGGTTCATCCCACCCAGCGTTCGGGGCCTGAAAATAAGGCACCCGTCCTATGATTCGTTATCATTTTCCCCACTGAAATGTAGTTTTTTTTAATATTTTTTTTTAAAAAATAAATAAATAAACACATATATATATATTATTATTCAGGGGATATACGTTTGATCTTTTTTTTGACAAACCCATACCTCATTGGATCGGATTAAGGACACATCTACCATGGTTTTCCCCTGAAGAAACTTGGATGCCTACAGATTTTCCCTTTATCCAAGTCTTGGAATGTCTTGGTGGTTTCAATCCCCGAGAAACATAATTAACTATCAGTCACCAGGGATCATCATCTCAAATAGGATGGAACATAAAACATATTCCAAAATGCAAGCTAGATGATACTAGATTGAGTTTTTTTTGAGCCAGTTTTGCTGGTAACTACATCCCCATTTTTTCATGGTTAACTCAGTTAACTCCCAGGTTTCGTTGAAACTACCCCCCCCAAGGGTGTTTTACAATGGACGCCTCCTGCAGGGATTTCGGCAGCAACTTCTCGCAGCATCGAAGCTCTTGCCGTGAAGCTTCAGCCCCGAGGCCCAGATAGCGCAGTGCCAACGGGCCGTCGCCTGGCCGGAGCGTTGCGGGCTTCGCATCTGAGACGTTGGGAGAGTTTGGGTCACAAGGTGCTGCCACCCCAGAAAAAAATGGTTGATTTATAAGACATGATAGCCATTTATAACCATTGTTAACGATTAAAATTATCATTGTAATCACCAAGAAGACCGAAAAACTATGAAAAACTAAACTAATTAGTTCTAAATCAACTTAGCTAACGAAATGGCATCTTTGCCCCCCCAAATTCATCACCAAGATCTACGGAAACCATGGGCCCCAGCCCCAGGCACCAGCATCCAAGCAGAATCGGAAGACCGGCGAGGCCAGGAGCTGGCTGACCTTTGAATCAAAGTGGCTGAACCTCGGCGATTTTTTCGATGGCTGGTGCGGCTGGTGGATGGGTGAAAATCGATACCAATCCCTTCCCCCCTTTAATACATGCGTTACCCTCTGGTAATGACTGACATAGCTATTGAAAATGGCAATTTATAGTGGAGTTACCCATTAAAAATGGTGATTTTCCATAGCTATGTTAAATTACCAGAGGGTATATTGAAAGATCACCCCCCCCAAAAAAAACATGGCTTAGTAATGTAGATCTGTTCATGTTCAAAATGGAGCGACA
>Ga0126342_10014710_pt1 | contig 13790 bp, 3 predicted proteins | sample Cyp1metagenome_FD_92528 | JGI IMG/M metagenome (GOLD analysis project Ga0126342, IMG submission 92528) | Coral microbial communities from Lord Howe Island, Old Settlement Bay, Australia - Cyphastrea 1 metagenome | ecosystem: Host-associated > Invertebrates > Cnidaria > Coral ...
AGATCAGAGAAGAGAAAGAGTCAGAAGAAAGAAGATGCAGATGCGCGAAAAGGTAGGAAAGTCGCGAAACACTGTGTTTTTCCAATGATTTGTGGCTCCGGAGGGTCGCAAAGTAGGCTCGCTAAAGCGGCGGGTGCGGAGCCGTTTGGGGAGATAAGAGATGAAAAATTGCACGCTGTTGTGGCGCGAACAACATTTGGAAGTCAAGATGTGCAAAGCACACTGGTTCGGAGCACTTTTGGAAGTTGAGATGTCGAAAAAAGTGCACGCCGTTGTGGCGCAAAGCACATTTCCAAGTCAAAAAGTACAAAAAACACCATTCTCGGACCACTTTTGGACGTTGAGATGTCGAAAAAGTGCACGCTGTTGTGGGGCGAAGTAATTTTCCAAGTCCAAATGTTAAAAACACCACATGTTCGGACCACTGTTGGATGTTCAGATGTCGTTTCGCGTGGCCGGTGCAAGGGATTCTGCACCTTGTCAAACATGAGCAAAACGTGAAGGTTTCCTAGCATTTCCAAAAACGATGGCAGGCGTGGGACGTTTGAAGAGGATCTGCAAAGATGCATTTTCCGTGGCAGGCGCAATACAAACGACATGTCCATCAGAGATGTTAGGAGGTGAGGGCGCTGATTTCCTGAGAGGCGTTACATTTTGGAGCATCAAATAAATTGAGAGGTACGGAGCACTTTTGGACGTTCAGATGTCATTTCGCATGGCAGGCGCAAGGGATTGTGCACCTTGTCAAAATTTAAAAGAGAGCAAGACTTGAAGGTTTTGTAGCATTTCCAAAAACGATGGCAGGCGTGGGACGTTTGAAGAGGATCTGCAAAGATGCATTTTCCGTGGCAGGCGCAGTACAGGAGACATGTTCATCAGAGATGTTAGGAGGTGAGGGCGCTGATTTCCTGAAGAGGTTGCATTTTGGAGCATCAGATCTGTAGGTTTGCTAAGATGATTTTGTGTGACAGGTGAAGCACTTTGTATGACCTGGCATCACTTCTTTGTGGCAGGCGCAATACTTCAGAGAGACATGGACTGGAAAAATCGCAAAACGCATTGGTACGAGGCCGTCAGCTCTGCATTCAACTTTCTATTGAAGCACTTTGTATGACCTGGCATCACTTCTTTGTGGCAGGCGCAATACTTCAGAGAGACATGGACTGGAAAAATCGCAAAACGCATTGGTACGAGGCCGTCAGCTCTGCATTCAACTTTCCATTATTGAAGGAAGCCTCACAGAATTGCTTCGTTTTTTGATGTTGTCAACTTCGAAAATTTAGGAAGTCTCGCAGAATAGCTTTGTTTTCAAACTTGCAGAAAGACAGATAGACAGACAGATAGATAGATAGTTAGATAGATAGATAGATAGATAGATAGACAGACAGACAACTACAACTGCAACTGCAACTACAACTGCAACCACACTACGCTACTACTACAAATACAAAAACAAACGTACTACGCTACAGTACACTAATTACACTACACTGCGCTAATTACACTACACTACGCTACCTACAGTACACTACACTAATTACACTACAACTATAACTACAACTACAACTACTGTTTCTACTACAGCTACAGCCACAACTACAACTACAACTACACTACATTACATTGCACTACACTACACTACACTAATTACATTACACTACAACACGCTACACTAGACTACAACTACAACTACAACTACAATTACAAATGCAACTACGCTACCCTACATTACACAACGCTGCGCTACACTAATTACATTACACTACGCTACACTACAACTACAACTCCCACTACAGCTACAACTACACTACATTACACTACACTACGCCAATTACACTACACTACACTACGCTACACTACGGAACACTCAACTAATTACACTAATTACACTACACTACGCTACGCTACACTAACCACAACTACAGCGACAACTGCAACTACACTACTTTACACTACACTACACCAGGCTACACTACACTAGGCTACACTACAGCACACAACACTACAGCACACTACTCTAGACTACGCTACAGCTACACTACATGACATTACACTACACTCATTACACCACACCACAGCTACAACTGCAACTTCACTACGCTGATTACATCACACACAACTACAACTCCACTACACTTCAACTACGCCTACAGCTGCGCAACACCACACTACATCCAGCAGTTGTGGCTGCAACCACTGTAACCATTCCAAAAAACACAACTCCAACCACCTTTGGGTCCATCAGTGGATTCGCTCTGCCATCCATGCATCACAGCAACTCACCTCTCCTATAGTGTTCTATCCTTGAAACTTCCGCCACCGCATTGTGCGGTACTACTGGTTTTGGATGTCGCGCATATGACATATTCATTTGTAAATACCACTTGAGATCCAGAACAAAATGATGTTCCAGTTTTAACCGAAAGGTTTTCTTCTTGATGGCCAGCTTGACAAGTGTCTATTTCCCAAGGGTACCTTTTCTAAACAAAGATACTTCACTTGCAGATCGGCTTTCATTTTTTCCCTTTCTGATGGCGATTTGAACAATTGCTACATAGGGTATGGGATTCGTGCCCTCATTCTTTGCGATATCTCCAATTGTCGCAAGTCATCGCAAGTCGATGAGCCACGGATTGGCTGGAACATGCTGGAACGAAGGATCGAGTGTTGGTAGATGAAAAATCAAGCAACGTGACCCCCATAGCGATACCATATTTTTTTTGGCCGATAGACATTTATAACAGAGCACAAGTGCGGGAAGACAACCAAGTAGTAATCTGAACCAGATATTTTCAATGATAACTTTGGGGAAATTTCACCCCAGAAATTGAAAACCCCAACAAGTGCCCAACAAGTGCTCAACAAGTGACAATCTACATAGGACCAATTGCCGTTCGTGTCATGGACATTGCCCCCTTTTTCACTTGCCGCCCCAGGAGGAGTCGAAGGGTGCAAAGCCGTTGTCTGACTTTATCTCGGAAAGAGATATCCGAAATCTTCAAAAAACCCTGGCACGAATGAACTTCTCCAATTTGATTTGCTTGGTGACGCACCAGAGTCCCAACCGTGCCGGTCTGTTTCCCGAGAGCGCCGAACGCCTATCAAGTGCTTTGGAGAGACTCCGGCCTCGCTTGGCGTAGGGATCTGCCGTGAGAAAAACCGTTGGCAGGTCCCAGGAACTGAAGTCCTGCGGGATGGTGGAAATCCAAGGGAAATGGTGATTTTTCCAGATTTTTCCTTTTTCACAGGTCATTAGACCAGAAAATATGGCAGTGTGTCAAAACCAATAGTACCCCTGGTGAACATCAAAATAGCTGGTAAATGGATGTTCATCCCCCTAAAAATGGTATCTCTAGGGATTGATCCATAGCCATATACATACCGTAATACCCCCACTTTCTTACTGAAATCCCGCAAGTGTCTAAATTCGCTTTGGTTTATGGTCTGGGCTTTATGCATTGCCCAACATGGTCTTATGATGTTTATGAGTTGTTGATGATTCACAGAATCATTGATAGGGAAAAACAATACTGGAAGTGCAAACCAGGGGTTTCCTGCAAATGTTCTCTCAAATCCATCCACTGTCTTTTGAATTATCTATATACATATATATGTAACTATGTATATGTAATATAGGATTTCACTTTCAATTAAGTCAATCCATTGTCGAGTTTTCCCATTTTTATCATCGTATTTCTCCGATGATTTTCTCGCAGGTCGGATCCGATCAAGGTGCATTCACCCAGCAAGTTGCTGTTGCTCTCCCGTTCCGAACGCCGGTCCAAGGGGTCCCAGGGTCCAACGTGCATCTCAGGAATGGTATCCTGGTATCCGACGGAATGCTGGTGTCGGTAATTTTTGTTCAGTGGCGAAACCAAAGGGGAAAAGGGGTATCCCAATTTGTAAAGGCCCTCTCCAAAATGTCAAAAATATTGCCTCCCCTTATTGAACTGGCGATGGGAGCCTTTTTTTGAGAGTGAATGAGCTACTCATCGTAATCATCAAAATTATCATCCACTCCGTTGAGATGACTGAGATGCACAAAAGGACTTGATTTTCGAACTGTGCCACATGTCCCGTCCTCGCACAGTAGGCAATGGAGGCTGCGTGAACATAGCCCATTTCGAAAAGTTGGACCTCTAAATGATGCCAGGGTGGCTGGCTGGCAGCGAAATCGGTTTGTATCAGCACGGATCCCAGCTTTTCAAAGGCCGAATTTTTGACAATTCAAGGGGTCAGATCGGGTGCTGGGGAAGGGTGTTGACCATAGCCGAGGATGATCCCGGGTGACTAATATTAGGGCTTTGAAACCACGAACCTGATAGAAACAGCTTCCTGAACACTATCCTCACATATAATAGATGTACATATGTACATAGACAGTATGGATTAATATATGTATGTATGTATGTATATTTATATATTATATGTATGTATACTATGATATTGAGTTCTTCAGCAGCATCCACTTTGGGCCGCCCATAGCTAACCATTGGAACCAGTGATGGCTGGATGCTCCCAGTTGGTACATGGTGACTTCAAAAAGGCCCTAACTTTGATCCCCATTGGGTTCTGACTCAGACTGTTAGACTCCAGATGTGAAAGTTTTGTGGATTGCAACCCAATCAAATGTCGGCTATTTACAATCAAACTATAGCAGGCTATTTCCTGCTATTTACTGTGAGAGTCGCTGCTGACCAGCCACACTGAAAACAGCTTCAGTAGTCTGTGTCTGTGGATTTCTGGCGGAGACTTTGATTCAACTGATTTCTACTGTCTAGATGTTCGTGGCAGGAAAAGTACCAGGAAGTTTTTTATTGCAGTCTCCAAGAAAAACATATATGATCATATACTGTATGTATATGTATGTATAAATGTTCCATTTTGGGGATTTTGAACATCACTTTCAAGTATCTTTTGGATATTATATCCCCAATATGTTGGTGATGTTCAATTAGGACATTTACCAGCCCCTGTGTATGTGTATGTATATATATATAGTCACTCGATTCTGGCCTCCTGGTGGACAGTATCTTCCTCGGCAGTGACGGGCTGAAGCTTAGGATGCAGTGCGAACCAGAATATGAAAAATCAAAGAAAAGAATCAAAAGAAATAAAAAAAAAGAAACAAAGAAGACCCCTCAAAAAGGACAGAATATAAAGGCTCTTGCTGACTGCTCTAGAGAAAGTGTCCAAAAAATAAAAAAGCATCGCTTGGGGCAGCGGAAGCTACTGAGTAAAGCTGTTGCTTTGCTGGTTTTGTTGCTGGCTGGCCGCTGTCTGCTCGCTATGTGGTCACCTTCTTTGCCCTCTCGGCCTATGAGAACTACGTTACCCACTACGAAGTCAACACTTCACCGGCCAGTTCCTGGCCCCCCTAGTGAGGTGACCCCGCTGTTGCCATGGAAACCTGCCAATTTATTTGCTGCCGACACTGCACTCACATCTTGCCAAAATTTGAGCACTGTGTTGTCGCTTAGCAGTTTCTGGGTCATCCTGGCCCTGTGGGACTCGTCTGCAGCAATCAGTGTAGTTGTTGCTTTGGCTGAAGCTACTCTGTGGATGTTGTTAGCAGTCAGTAGAAAGTACTGCAAACGTGTTGCTCGTTTCACTAAAAGGTGGCTGTTTTACCCCCAATGTAATCCTGGGATTGCCCGAGTTGTTGGTGGTAAACGTTTTGGGTCCCCCAGAAAAGGCTGGAAGAGGCGACACCACGTTCGACTTGAAGGATTCACTCCTCCCTTTGTCACTACCCAGTTTTGGCTCAAGTGGTTAGTGGCTAAGAGGGAATTTTCCCGGATGTGTAAATCCTTTTCTTCTGTTTTCTTCAGTCCTCCCCAGGTTCAGGTTAGGACCAAATGGACTGGTCGAGCTGGTACCACCACCGTCAACGGAACGCAATTTTTACGAGGTGGGGCTGGAGGAAGCTCTACCAGTAAACGCAAGCAAACTGAAAGCAAAATCCTCGAAGGCATTGAGGAATTGTTGCACAGGTTTAAGCCAGTCCCTGAACAATCCGTTGAGGACCGCAACCAAAGTTTCCTCTTGGAAAAACTCCAGGGCTTGATCTCTGCCAAACCCTCGGCGCAAAGCATCTTACAATCGCTGGAGCAAATCTTGAATGATTTCAAAAGTGAAGCTTCTCTTTCTCCTCCTAAACCTGAGAAAAGTAAAGGCACTGGGAGAAATAAGATTCAAACCTCTACCAACGGTGTCAGTAAGCAATCTTTCTATGGTGATTTTTGGGCAAAGGCCAAAACCACCGAAGGCCTTGCTGAAGGAACTGCAAAAATCAATAACAAGCAATCTTTTCCCCAAAGTGTCGCTGGATTCTGGGCGGGTAAAGATGTTGTTGACCCGGCTGCTTTGTTTCAGCAACTTGAGAAAGGAGCTTTTCCTAAGGGAAAGCTTGCTTTCGTTACCGCTGCACAAGCCTCAGAACTGCAAAGTATCGCGCGAAGTCATGAACTTCAAGGAGAATTTACTCTCATGATTGAAGCTTCCTGCGAACAGGATAAGCTTCCAATCAAAGCTGAGGCCCGTTATTTCGAATTTGAGAAACGGGGAGTCACTAAGGTATTTGCTGCACCATTGTGTCCGAATCAATCACTGACTGCACTACAGAAACCTGTCGTCGTTCATAAGGTTGAAACCAAGCTCCCGGTCAGACCCAAAGAGCTGATCACCTTTCGAATCACTGTCTTGAAATTGTTGCAGGATTCTAAGGAGTGGCGGCATGTCTGCCGACGTCCGGAAGTTCTGCTCTCTTCTATCATTGATAAACATTTGGCTAAGGCTTATCAATGGCATGAAATCTGCGGAGATGAACTTACTTACCTTACGGGATACCTCAAGGTTGATCCCACACTTGAAGACACTTTGACCAAGTTTAGTGGAACACAAGGAATTTTCACTGAGAAACTTTCTCCACCAGGAGCGGTCAGGTCCCCTGTGAATTGGATTCGCAGAGAACCTCAAGAAGAAATTTCTGCCTACCTAGGCCGTGCCCAGAAACTTGGTTCAGACAAATCCAAGCCCTTGGCTTTTCGTAAGGGCGGAGGAACTTGTCTTGGCTTAGTGGGCGACTACGACGAAACTAAGTTCAGCACCTGGGTTGTCCAAGGCCTCCCTTGGTTTTGGGGCCCCATGGCAGTCCAGCAATGGCTTGAAGAAAAAAATTGGAAATTGGGAGACCACCCTATGTCCCCTCCTCGAAACAAGAAACAAGGGTGGATTTTGAACTTGTGTCCTCCCCCAAATACCAATCGTGATGCTGTTCATTTGTTTGTTGGAAAAACTGAACAAGATGAAGAATTCCGCATCACTATCAAACGTTGGATTCGCACCCAAAAGCAATTTAAGGAATTGCCCAAAGGGAAGAATTCTGGTTGGTTTCAACCTTCTCGCAGCCAAACCATCGCTGCAACCCAACTCGATGAAGATATTGATGAAAATGTAGAAAACCGAGAAGTTGGGGCGGCTGACACACCAATGCCCGGTGCGGAAGTCGGAGCCAAGCGTACTTCTCAGGTAGGGACTGGAATTTCTCCGTTCAAAAAGAAAGTTAAATCCACCCCTTCAAATCTCCATGACAGACATCATATTCCCGGCCTTGAAGGCTTCGAACATTTCGATCTCGGTGGGAGTGGTGAATGCGGGTGGCTATCTCTCGCTGCAGGAATCAGCCAAACGCACAACAAAACTCCTCAACAAGTGCGTGAGAATGCTGACAGCTTAGCCAAGACTCTGCATGGGAAGGTTATTAACTCCTTGGCTACTGTCAATACCACGTGGAAAGCTAGTTGGGCGCCCGACGACGCCACTGATGCTATCAAAGAAGCTGGCCCTGTGGCTACCAATCTTGATGATTTCATCCAATCATTATTTAGATACAAACGTTGGGTTTGTGGCCTCGTTCTTGAAGGGGCCGCCCAACACCTCCGTGTTGTCATTGTCATTTTTGAAGTCAGAAATGGCAGATGGACTCGTACGGCGGTTTTGAATGAAGGCGGAGGTAAGCACATCATTCCCTTCCTGCTGTACGAAGATCATTTCACCACGTTGCTTAAGCCCCCCAAAGGTTTCCCTAAGGAATGGGGAGTTGTTAATGGCCAGGACAAAACATGGGAGGGTCGTGCGGCTGGGCCAGAATCTCTGAGCTCTTGGGTTGCACCTGCCAGCATAGCTGGTTCCTCATGGATTAGACCGCACAGCACGCCCTCTCAGGGCAAAAGTGTTCGGAGTGTTGGGACACACCGCACTAAGGCTTCTGCTAAGGTTCGGCCGTCCCCGAAAACCAAGGAACGTATCAAAGTTTCTCGCAGCACTTCGGATGCAAGCTCCTCTAAGGTGAGTCAACGGCCTTTTCGACCTTCGACGCCTGCCAAAGCGGCAAAACCTGATACTTCGCAAACCTCCAAACATTCTTGGGTTTGCCCTGTATGCCATAAGTGCATCAACTGTCAAACGCAGGGCGGTTTGAGTTGTGCCAAGAGATTCCACTTAAAATCCCGCCATCCTTCATTTAATTTGAATTTGGTCAATTACAAACTCAACCCTACGGTGATTGAAACGTCGGATCTCATTCCTCGCGAGCAGAGAGGTTGGTCTTGTCCTCTGTGCGATACTGGCCTCCCTTATCTCCCTAATCAGGATCGACTTAGAGCTATCCGCAAACATTGTGACAAACACCCTGGTGAAACCCCGTTTAGTCTTTATGTGAAAAGCCAACGAGGTAAACCCAAAACTGGTACGGCTAAGGCTTTGGTTGTTGCCCATGCCACGGAGCGCAAAAAGCGGTTTCGCTCTCATGATGTTGTCTCTGTCTCTATCACTAAGGAAGAACGGAAAAATTCCTCTGACCGGGGGAATGCCTATTACTGTAAAAAGTGCCTTGGTCAATTGGGAAAAAAGCAATACAAGATCCATGAGCTCTCTTGTTTCCAAACCAGACAAGCTATCAAGAAGGATACTAACGTTCAGATTGGAAAACGCAGGTGGTGGGAAAATGTGCAGAAGCACCGCCCCAAACACTGCGCTGAATTTCTGAAACAAACCGGTTGGAGTAAAGAACAAGTCGATTCTTATTTCAATGTTGCCGCTTTTGCCAATTCCACTCGTAAACGGGTCCGAAGTTGACTCTTTTCTCCCTTCTCACTCGTTGGCCATGCTCTTCGGGTGCGGCTCCTGGGATGGAGGGGAAGCAGGGTCGGCGAAGCCCAGAATCCTGGGCCCGAAGTTTCTTATTTGAAGCAGTCTCAGAAGGCCGCGCAAAGCCAATCTGATGCTTGGTATTTTTGCTTGAACACTCAAGGGGCGCCTGGTTGCTGGCGTCTCTATGAAGAAGGCCTCTTGGGGTCTCACATTATCGCTCTTCAGGAAGTGTGTATGGATTCTCGCGAATGGGACGGATTCGCGTACCATTGTTCACTGAAGGGATATCAAAGTTTTTACGTCCCTGGCAATTTGGGAGCTTTGCGACAGTTGGGTGGGGTTGCCTTCCTTATCCATAAATCTATCAAACACCATTTTGCTGAATCTCTTAGTCACTTTGGGGTCCAAATTCAATCTGTTTGGATTCAGGGTGTTCGGATCATCAATGTCTATGCTCCCCCGCATGAATCTCAAGTCCTCATTGAAGCGTTGGGTTTGTTTTGGGAGACGCACCAGGTTAATAACCATGATTGGATCATTATGGGTGATTTTAATGAAGAACCAAATGACAAATCTTGCATTTTCACTCTGCTGTCCACCTTGGGTGGCCAACTTGCCGGAGACGGACTCCAGGCTACTCGATGGCAAGGTAGCAAATGCATCGACTGGTGCATGCATTCGCTCAGAACTCCGAATGAGGTGTCTTTTCGGGGTGTTCAAAATGACATCGTGTTTAGTGACCACAAAGGGATTTGGTTGGGGTCCTCTTTTGCGTCCAGTTCCCCATGGAAAGGGCGCATTAAACCCTCTCCGGCTTGGCTTAAACCTTCCAGTCTCGCTGCCGAAGACTGGATTCAGCAGCTGGAGCTATCATGGAACGAAGTCGAACAAAGCTCCTGCTACCATGAGTTGGTGCATTCTGTTCAAAATTTGGAACCCGATTCCCAAACTATCATTCAGAAAGAATGGGATCAATATATGGATTGTTTGCAATTCTGCTATCAGCACAGTCTCGAAACGCTGAGCTCTGAAGGCCAGACTAAGGTCATCCAGGCTGAAAGTGCTCGTTTGTTGAAGCAAAATGGCAAAAGTGCTAAAGGCGCCGTTGCCAAACACCAGTGGGTCCGGGATAGTACCTTGGTTAAGGGTAACCCAAATCCAGGCGAAGGCCTTCGCGGTCTCCGTCGGAAACTTGCTCGGGCTTTTGAAATTAGGCGATGTTGCAAACGCCATTTCCCGCCTCTTCAGGAGCTGCTTGCCAAGGTGTGCCCTCACATGCGCCAGGCTTCCCTTGCTGTAATTTTGGCACATGTCGAAACCGTCATTGAGGACATTCATTCCCAACAGAATGCTTTAGAAGATTCCAATCGTCACCAAAGGCTCAACGATTGGAAGTCTCGGATGAACACCGGTACGTTCAAACAGCTGGGTCGCTGGATCCGTAGGAAAGAATGCAATTTCACTGCCTTTCAGTTGTATGATCAGGCAGGACCTTCTCGCAGCAGGGAGGAGGCCACTAAGAAAATTTTTGAGCACCAGGTACGGCTTCAGGAATCACAACAGGTTAACCTTGAACAAGCCAGTCTGTTTTTATCTACTTGGTTTGGGCAGAGCACTGACTTCCCTGTCCAAGGAGTTAGTTTTTCAAATCTTTGGGCTTTCTGTGCAAGGCCTTAGACCAATTTCAATTTTGAGCGCTTTTTGGCGTCTTTGGGCATCAGCTTTCATCAAGGATGAAGAGGTGTCTCAGTGGATTTCTCAAAATAAGCACCCTGATATCATTCATGGGCGTAATAGCTTGGGTTGTGAAACGGCCGCTCAGCTTCTTCAAAATTCTTATGTCAGTGATCAGTTCATTTGTAGTCTTGACTACCAAGAAGCTTACGATCGAATGCATCCGGCCATCACTTTCCGTTTTCTCCAAACTTTAGGTTGGCCCCTCGGTTTCTGTCAGGTCCTCTTCAGGGTTTGGGGTAACCAACGGCGGTTTATCCAATTTGATAATCATATCCATGATGAGATTCTCTCTGTCTCTTCGTCCACTCCTCAGGGTTGTCCTCTCGCCCCCGCAATTTTGGCCCTCTGGCTTAGCAGTGGTATCCGATTTCTTTCTCACCATGTTGGTCAGGTTCCTCCCTGTCTGGTGGTTTATGTCGACGACCGTACTTTTACTGCCCGGTCTTGGTCTCACATGGAAAGCTTAATCCAGGGCTGGCAACAGTTCTCTACCACGATTGGTTTGGTCGAGTCTCGCAGCAAAACTCAGGTGGCCGCTAGAGGCCGCCAGCAGCAAGCTTCTCTGCAGGCTAATGCTAATCAAGAGTGGATTAAACAGGAGGTTAAGTTTTTGGGTTGCAACACCACCTCCCAGCCACGGCAAAATGTACCTGAAGAAGAGAAAAGAATGAACAGAGCCTTGGCTCGTGCCAACCTGTTGGGCTGTACGGGTATGCCGTGGAGCCGCTTGGTCGCTGCCTATCGCTGTTTTGTTATCAGTAAATTTGGTTACGGATGGGTTTCCAGAACCCCGCCCAGTGGCTTATCTCGTAAGCTTTTCACTAGGCTTTCTAAGATTCTGAAAACTAATCGCAACTCCTCCCCTTGGCTCCGCAAAGTGTTGTATGGCGCCAACGTTGACTATGAGTGTATTCACACTATCAATCTTTGGAATCGTACTAAGAAGTTGATCAACCATGATCTTCGGCCCAACTGGCAGTGCAAACCGTTCACTGGATTGCATTTATTACGGCGGGCCCTTAAGCAGTGGGGCTGGTGTGAAGACAGCCCTTGGTTGTGGCGTAAAATTCCACTCTGGAACGACAGCTCACCACCTGAGGCCAGGCGTCTTGACCTCAGAAGAGGCAGCCTTCAACCACTTGAAGTCCAACAGCATAATATTCAGTTTGCCTATAAGCAGGTTTGCTTCGGAAAGTTTTTAGATCAGAATCGTCGGGAAAACCGCGGCTGGTCTTTTGATCGACCTCGGCTCGTCAGGGCCTTTGGACAAGTTGATTTAACTCAAACTTGGAAGTCCCTTCAAAACTGTTCCGCTGCGGGCAGGGCTGTTCTGCTGGGTTCATTCCGTAGTCCTATGTGTAATCACCATAGTGATTCTACCTTCAGTAAAGTCTGCCCACATTGTGGGCATCACACGGCTGACCACAATCATTTGTTTTGGGTTTGCCCGGTCATGAATCCTGTTGGCATTAGGAAACCTTCTGACCCTCTCCAGGAAAGATTTGGGTGGTTCTCTCTCGATCCTGACCCTCACGGTATTGGCTCTTCGGAATATTTCACTCACATGACGAATGTTGTTTCACGCACATGGCATGTGCTGCATGACACCTGATTCACTCAGGCAACTCCGTTTCACTAAGGATAATGACGCAAACCGAGCGTAAGCTCGGGGACTTAGGTCCTTCTTGTGCTGATGGCGACCGTGGGGCCACTGCACACCAACTTCTTCTTCTTCCGTATATATATATATGTATTTGCTGTCATGCGTTCAATTTGCCAGATGTTCCGGGCCAAAACGCCACCACATGCCAGGGCATGCCTTCATAACTTCCGGGTTGTCATGACCCTGTGATGACCAACAGGCTAGGTTTTGTCTTTGGTCTGCGTGCAAGGCTCTCAGATTCACTGAGACTGGCCGATCTCAACTAAGTGTGGAGTTGGAATGACTTGTTTTGCCCAAGCCTTGGGGATGCCAAAAAAACAACTACATGGAAGCGTTAGTTCAATGGTTTTGTCAAACAAAAGGGTCTCAAATCCATTGCTAAATAATGATATTCCCCATAAAAAATGGCCATGATTTGAGTGAATAAATATACATATTTTCAGACACACCCAGGTCTCGTAGCTTGAATTGTTTGATCGTCCATTGAAAAGAAGGGACCTATCGTCTTCTAAGGTGACACCCATATGCAAACATACGTGCAGTGTATGTACAAGACTGTATATTATACACATGCATGCGCAGAAATGCGAAAAAAAAAACGCAAAAATGCCGATGACTTACCTCTGGAATGATTGGCTCAGCATGCAGCGCATGGTGCACCACATGTTAGATACGTTCCAAGGATCATGCTTCGCGGTCCATGTCACAACATCATGTGAACAACATCAAGTCAAGTAGCTGGGAAGTGAAACAGCGGATCCAAGTAACAGTCAAGAGAAGGGTGTGACTTTGCTGAAAAATTTGGAAGGGCACGAGTAATGTCCACCTATGATTTATAAATAGGCCCCCCCCTCTCTTTTCCCCTAAATAAACTTAAAGCCACCATCAAACTTGTTTGTATGTAAAGGTTTTAAATTACCACAATTGAAAACGAATACATAAAATGCAATTTCAAAAAAAACAGGTATCCAGCAATTGTTTTAGTATTGATCTAGTAATCATGTCATGGACTTAGTATTGATCTAGTACTCATGTCATGGATTTAGTATTGATTTAGTATTCATCTCATGGATTTAGTATTGATTTAGTATTCATGTCATGGTTTTAGTATTGATTTAGTATTCATGTCATGGATTTAGTATTGATTTAGTATTCATGTCATGGATTTAGTATTGATTTAGTATTCATCTCATGGATTTAGTATTGATTTAGTATTCATGTCATGGATTTAGTATTG